>Ga0157364_1004055_pt1 | contig 14477 bp, 10 predicted proteins | sample AttsexASBM2_FD_111476 | JGI IMG/M metagenome (GOLD analysis project Ga0157364, IMG submission 111476) | Fungus gardens microbial communities from leaf cutter ant in Ribeirão Preto, State of São Paulo, Brazil - Atta sexdens ASBM2 | ecosystem: Host-associated > Fungi > Mycelium > Unclassified ... | reverse complement strand
TGTGTGTGTGTGTTTTAATACATGTATGTATAAAATTTCGCGCTAATTTGCGTTGGTTACTCTCGAACACCTAACGCCTGTAGCGCTAGTAGTAAGTTTCGAGACTACCGAGAAGAGAAGGGGAGAATCCGAAACGAGATGTACAGCCAATCACATCGGCATTCATAAGATAATAAATCACAATTTCTCGGAATCGTCCGATGTCATTTTCTTTACGGATATCAGTTTAAACCCACTAAAATTGGTCCTTCGATCCGGATATAGATTATTATTAATTAATCGGATGACATTCGAAAAAACAAGTGTCGGAAAATTCTAGAAGCTCATCACTATTTCATTATCACGTTTGCGAAGGACGCCAAGCCCTTCAGCAAAATCTGGGCATTTCGACTGAAAGTCAAACAGGTTTGAGACAACGCATTCTTAATTCATATCCATTGATGTCTTACAGTCAAGACCGATGATCGAAAACCGCCATATTGTCTTCTTCAGCGAGAATTGTCTCCTTCGAGACAAAAATTGCCATCTTACCGCTCTCTATGAGACTTGCCATCTTGAGAACAGGTCTACGACACCATCTTGGATCGTCACACAGATGCGTCGCCATCACAACACTACTTCGTTACAGTTGATAAGTTTTGCGTACATTAATAGGTTAAGATCCATATTATAACGTGATCACGATTCAGATCTAGAAATTTTGAAATGAACGACACTGAAAGGATACATGACTTTAGATTTAAGACTTTCCTCGAGGCTTATGCTTATAATTGCTTATCTCCAAATCACGTATTACAAAAATGCACTTCTCTTACGTGTAAACACTGTACAAAGAAGCACCACACGCTGCTTCACACGGACAAGTCAGCATGATTCCGACAAAAATTCAGTTCTGCCTACCAATACTTCAGTAAACACAAGTGACACAAGTAATCAAACTTGCGAGAAACCGATCACAATCTCCATGAAGTCAACAAGTCCTTGTAAATCTCGGCTCGGAAGTTCTCTTATCAACGGCAATAGTTTATATTCGCGACAATGAAGGTTTCATAAAGCTCGCGCTTTATTAGACAATGGATCACAATCAAATTTTGTTACCAAGTCTCTGTGTCAACGATTAAAGCTCAATAAAATTAACAAAATTAAACATATGATATCATGTCTTAATGCAACGGAATAATCGAAACTATTCAAACTACTATAGCATCCACGATCACGACAAACGAGATAGTAATATTAATCTCCTTGTTGTCAATAAAATGATGCAGCTTATTCTTGCCAGTTAATGCTAAGGCTTTAAGTCTTCCATAATGTATCGAGTTGACAGATCCAACATTCCATAAACCACAGAACGTCGACTTATTATTGGGCGCAATAATCTTCTGGGATACACTTAAAGCCAAGAGGATTCAATTGGGAGCCAAACAACCAATGTTGCAGTTGACGAAGTTGGGCTGTTATAGACAGTTCGAATTACCAATCAATTCACAATCTCAGAACAACGTTATCATCTGTGGACTCGTTTAGAATGATAAACTTCATTGAAATTGAAAGATTCTGGCGCAAGGAAGATATGCAGATATGAAGATCATTTCTAAAGAAGAGGTCAAGGAAAGGTGCGAGGAACTTTTCCGAAATGAGCAAGAGGACAATCAATGGCAGATTTGAGGTATCATTACTCTTCCGGGAAGACCCAAACATCCTCGGGGAATCTAACGTCAATGCACTCAAGCGATTGCGTTATCTAAAGCGCACATTCCAAAAGGATCCTCAATTGCAGATCCAGTATATCAGTTTTATGGAATATATCAAATATATCAAGCTTGGTTACATGTCTGCATTGCTCGATACCAAGGACATGAATTATCTTCCGCACAACGCACGCAGTCTTGAAGGAAGAATCAACATCAACAAAACTCCGAGTGATCCTTTGACGCCTCCAAGGCGTTTGGAAAATCCTTAAACGACTGTTTATTGATGAGTCCTACCATTCAATCCGAGTTCGACACTTTATTATGATTTCGGCAATATATATTATGTGACAGGCGATATTGTCAAGATGTATACACAAATCATGGTCAAGTCAGAACACCGATTGTGTCAATGCATATAATGAAGAATCAGTCCGAAAGATCCAGCAATAATATACAATCTAAACACGATCATCTATGGAACTGCGTCAGTACCGTTCTTGGTCATACGTTCGTTGCGAGAATTGTTCCAGGAATTCGAGACGACATATTCCTAAAGAGTCGAAGATCTGGGTAATCATTGACAATATGATCCGCTTAGTAATAATCTCCGGCGTGGAGTTGCAAGTTGCCTCGTATCTCAACGAGTCTGAAATAAATTGCCATAACAAACCTAGTACTTCGGTGTCTGTAAGGCCATAATGCTCCAAACATTTGTCTTGATCGAGATATTCGATCGAAATTTTGTCAACTCGGACTTTGCTGTTTTTAAGATGTTCGCAATAGAGATCAAGTCTGCGACTTGATCTCTAGAATCCCTTGTCTCGATAAATCTCCAATGATTATGTCATCGACATAGAAGTCGCGATTTATATCTGTAGCAGTTTGGGGATATATCGCCTCGAATTCTTGAAATAATTCTTATAACGAACATATGGCAACAAAGGCTAGACTGGGATGCTCCGATACCAGAAACGATTAGAATCATATGGGCATCTTATTGTCAACAGTTGTCAGTCATCAATCGTATTGTGATACCGCGACATGTTATACTCCACAATCCTAGCGACAAATTCAAATTCAAATTTCTGTGATGCATCTCAAGCAGTTTACGGAACCTCTATTTATCCGGATCCTTCGGAGCTTATATTTATCTCTGCTCCGTTGACAATGAGGGAACAATTAACGTTCAATTATTAACTGCGAAGTCACGAATAGCGCTCCTGAAAACGATCAGTCTCTCGAAACGCGAGTTGGGTGGAGCGGTACTCCTGGTCAATTTATTGCAAAGGATAACGCGATCTCTCACTTGTACGATTTCACAACGTTATCTTTGGACAATCTCGGAAATTGTGGTCTGGATTCAAGGTAAGCCATTAAAACCTAATAGCAAAATAGATTCAAAGGTCAACGGACAACCGAAAGAGGACACATGTGTCTTCTGAGAATAATCCTGCTAATCTAATCTCCAGAGGTCTCCTACCAGAACAATTAATCGACACTACATTGTGGAAAGGTTCATCATGGCTGAAGAAAACTCTGGTTCAATGGCCAAGATCCATCGTGCAATTGCCAACAGAAGTTCCAGAAATGCGTACTCAATCATTCAATTTATTCAACGTTAATTCACTCAACATATTTGATCGATACTTTTCGTTAATCAAATTAAAAAGAGTTACAACCTGTCGTAGATTTAAAACGAATTGCGTAGCATCAAAAACATAGTCTTCATTAGTTCATGGATCATTGAAGAATTACAAAGGGCGATGATTGCATTACTAAAATTGCATCAACAAGAAGCATTCACCAACACATTCGATTATTCGAGACCAGCATTCGAACAATTTCCATATTGGTTCACAGTTACTCTTAGTCACGCTTCATGGATCTGGATAATTCGTAAAAAACGCAATAAAACACGTACTTAATAAATGTGTTTTATGTTTTCGAATATGTCCTCATAGTCCGGTACAAAAAATGGGGATTGCCAGCATTGTAGAGTTACTCCATCTAGAGTGTTTAAGCCGGAATCAACTATGCCGAGCCATTTAGTAAATATTAAAACCTCAAGAAACAAATCTGGCAAGGCCTATTTATATTTATTTGTCTATATAGCTACGAAAGCCATTCATCTAGAATAAGTATCAGATTTTACAACTGAATTTTTAAATACGCTCAAAAGATTTGTATCTCAGCGAGGAAAATGCGATTCGATTGTTTTTGTTAGATAACGGCAAGAATTTCTTTGGAGCTGGGAATATCTTGCGGCAAATCGGGGAATTTCTGTCACATCTTGAAAATTAAGCAAAAATTACTGACTTTGCATTCAACTAAGATATCTTGTGGAATCTTTGTTCCACTACATTCCCCCCACATAGGAGGTCTAAGCAAATGTAAGCAAATGCTGGAAGCAAATGTAAAGAGCGTAAAAACTCATCTTAAGGCTATAATTAACAATATTGTCATTCGAAGAATTATATACTGTCCTCTCTCAAATTGAGACGATATTAAATTCCGTTGCGTCCATTGAGCAACGCCCCAGACGAATTGGACATTTTAACACCTGAGCATTTTTTAATAGGGACCCCCCTCCCCTTGCGATGCCGGAAGATACTTGACTTGCCCACAATCATATTGCTGTCGCAAATGCAGCAATTATTTTGGAAGCGTTGGTCGATGAATTACGTCTTCCAGATGTGAAATGGAAGACAGCTATGTGCAACGCCGAAATAGAAGTGGAGAGATTAATTCGCGATGAAACCTTAAAATGGCATATGGGTAAGAGATTTGCAAGTTGCATCCTAGTTCTGATGGGTTAGTAAGAGTGGTATCGTTAAAACCGCCGGGAGAATTATATAGCGATCGTTACCGAAGATATATAGCTTATCAGTCAACTGTTATATGCTAACGTATTTATTTGTAGCCTCATTTGCGTTGCAACTAAAGAGCAAAAACTTTCTTTATATCTAAGTTATATTGTATTTTGTTCTCGTGATTAAATTCAACTCAATACCGTTATTGTAAATTACATCCATGTTATTATGTTGTCATTATTCATTATGTATTTAATTGTTGAAGTGAGTACTTTAAGATGGCTGGAATGTACGAAATTTCGTGCTAATTTGCGTTGGTTCCTCTCGAACGCCTAACATCTGTGATGCTAGTAGTAAGTTTCGAAGCTACCGAAAAGAGAAGAGGAGAGTCCGAAACAAGACGTACAGCCAACTACATCGTCGGCATTCACAAGATAATAAATCACAGTTTCTCGGAATCATTCGATATCATTTTCTTTATGGATATCAGTTTAAATCCATCAATGTCACATATTCCTTTTAGAAATTTATGTTTATTAATATAAATTAAATAATGTGCTAATAAAAAAACGTATATTTATTTTTTTATTGGGAGTACAAATAAGTTTCCGCTGTTTGCAAAAGACGGCGCCACTAATAAACTATAGTTAAAATTGTTTGATGTAAAACGACATATCGTAAGATTGGACAACCGGCCATACCGGCAACACCATAACCTTGAAATATTAGTGATTTTGTATCAGCATCATATATTTTTTTTGTACGAAAATGTCAAGTTTTGAGCCGAATAAGCGTCATGCGGGAACTTTTGATTTACTTCTTTAATTTGAAGAAATCTGCAACTGAGGCTCATAGATTGCTTGTAGAAGCTATGGTCATGCTGCTTTAAGTGAGAGAAGTTGTCATGAGTGATTTCAAAAGTTTAAGAATGATGAATTTGATATCGAAGACAAAGAACGTAGCGGAAGACCGAAAGTGTACGAAGACACGGAATTGGAAGCATTATTGGATGAAGATTCGTGCCAAACGCAAAAAGAACTTGCACTTACATTAGGAATGACTCAACAAATAATTTTATATCGCATCGAAATCATTGGGAATGATTCAAAAGCAAGGGAAATGGGTTCCATATGAACTGAAGCCGAGAAACGTTAAACGCCGATTTTTCACATGTGAAATGCTGCTTGCCAGACATAAACGAAAGGGTTTTTTTCATCGTATAGTCACTGGTGATGAAAAATGGATCCACTACGATAACTCAAAGAAGAGGAAATCATGGGGACCACCTGGCCATGTTTCAACATCGACAGCCAAACCGAATATTCATGGAAAAAAACTCATGTTGTGTGGGATCAGCTTGGTGTCGTGTATTATGAGTTGCTCAAAGCGAATGAGACCACTACTGGGACTCTCTACCGAACACAATTGATGAGATTGAGCCGAGCACTCAAGGAAAAACGCACCCACTACTACTCCAAGCATGACAAAATTATTCTCCTGCATGACTACATGCTCGACTACATGTTGCGGCGCCGGTCAAAACCTACTTAGAAATACTCAAATGGGAAGTTCTACCCCACTCGCCGTATTCTCCAGATATTGCTCCTTCTGACTACTTGTTCCGATCGATGACGCATGGCCTGTCTGAGCAGCACTTCACATCATATGAAAATACCAAAAATTATATCGATGATTGGATAGCCTCAAAAGATGAAGCGTTCTTCCGACGTGGTATCCACATGCTACCAGAAAGAGGGGAAAAAATAGTGGCTAGCGATGGGCATTACTTTGAATAAAACATTATGTACCGTTCTTTCACAATAAATGCTTAATTTTTGATAAAAAACGGCGGAAACTTATTTGTACTTCCAATAACTTAAAAATATTAATATATTTTTATACATAACCTATAAATTGAACATAATTTTTGCTGAATTTTTTATATATTTTTTATATATTATACGCGATGACAGATGTACGATTTCTGTTGCGTTTTTGCACTCATGATGATAGTCTGTGCTCGATTTTTGCTACAGTTTTGCTGCCAGTATTTAATGTAGTAATTCGTGCTGTAGTCTTGTCACGATTTTGCTGTTATAATGTGACGTCAGATCATGCTTGATTTCTGCTGTCTTTTAGTATTTGAATGGCAAATTTTGCCCAATATTTGTCACGTATTTGTTGTCGCAATACTTATTTTTTAAAAATGCAATTTCTATTGTATTTTTACAGTCATTCTATGTTGGCAGATTATGCTGTTAGAAACTATGTTTAATGAAGAAACAGCAACTTGATATCTATTGTAACATCATCACAGAACATATATAAAGAGAAGGACAAGTTCAGTGTTAAATGAAAGGAGACAAAGTCGATTGTCACGCTCGCGATGGTTAAAACATGAATTATAATAAATACTATTGTATATAATATATATAGGCATTCCAGAATGGATCTGGACATGGAGGAAACTTGCGAAACACATCTTTATACTATCAGGAGACACGGTAGTGTCTCTGGCCATGTTAAAAGACACTACAAGTCTCTTATGAAATCAAAGTCCATTTTCTGGGGGTATAGAATTACTAAAATATAAAAAATTTTGAATCGCACGTAACATATTCTGAAAGGTGGCATCGCTATGAGCCGATAATTTGAGCCGAAAGAAATAAAAATCGATCAAGCGTTCTGGACGTACAAGCAGTCGAAAAATGATGATTTTCGTGAAAAATGAAATAACATCTTCTTTTTCTCCTTCTTCTTCTTCTCCTTCTTCTTCTTCTTCTTCTTCCCCTTCTTCTTTTTCTTCTTCTCTGTGTGCATGCACTTCTCTTCTCTCTCATCTTCACTCTTACCTCCCCCAACTTTGACCAATTCCACCCCTCCCCGTTCCCTCTTCCTCCCCTACCATTCATCTCCATTACTCTCTCGTTTTCGCCTAATCTCACACTCTTTCGTCTTCCTTCACCCTCGTCTGCTGAAAGTGTTCGATGGTCATTCAGGGTCGTGACTTATAAGTAAGAACCGTTTCAATTTTTTTGGATAGCTTTGTAATGCGTGATGGGTAACTGCTACAATTTTCCGATATATATATATATATATATATATATATATATATATTTCAGATAGACAATTTTAATCTGATCGATAAAGAAATAAAAAAATATATGTACAAATTTCTGTACATATATGAGAGAATGAGCCTCTCTATCGCATTCTCCCTCATTATTGTGAAAACGCAACCATATTTTCTTTGTCTCTCCGCTTTTAACACAGCCTTTAATATTTATTTCGATTGATTGAACAGAATGAATTTTTAATATTGATGAATATGAATATACTTTTTTTTTTATTTGCGAGGAGGAGAAAAATTTTTACATAGTCGCTTATCCGGAATGCTCTCGAAGGAGTATCTAACTGGATGAGGGGAAGACACCCAGGAGCCGGTCTCCTGATTATGCAGGATTCGATGAGTCTGCGTCCCTCCCATAAGGAAGGATAATGGACATCATCGCCTACCTGCTAAAAAACTCTCCCTATTCAGTACTTCCGCAAGACCACACACCTCAAAACTGTCTACCCGGCATTTCATCAGGATGGACCTAAGTCGTGTATAGTATACGTTCCTACTTCCATGGTCCGGTATACTACTTAAAGCCAAAATCTTATCCTATATTAAATACTATCTTAAATACATTATATACTATTTTAAGTACATTATACTACTTTGATCAAAAAGTTCCCGGAATTATCACCAGGTGATGCTCTGAGTCAACTGATTTAAGTTCTGTTTTTTGGCTAGGTTGCCATATCTATTAGGTTGCCACATCATTGACATTCTCACCAAATTTTATCACCATAGCTTTGTAAAAGTTACGCCGTCTTGAGTACATCTACCTTTGTACGTATTTTCGATTTTTTTACAGTTTTAAAAATGGAGTTGAATTTGCAACAACGTTTGTATTAAATTTTGTATTAAAAATGGATTCAATAGTGTGAAAACCTTGGAAATGTTGGGAAACTGTGGCAGTGATACTCTAAAGAAAACAGCCGTTTATGAGTGGCATGAAAAAACCATTACGGGGAACGCGTTTTAACAGTCGAAAGGAGGTAATGGAAAAATCAAAGACAGCTCTGATGGCTATACAATAGAGTTCCAGAAATGTTTCGAGAGCTGGATCAAGCGCTGGCGTTGCAGTCGATGGGAAGTACTTTGAAGGGGATAATATCACTTTTGATGAATAAAATTTGTATTTTGAATTTTCTGAATGAATTCCGGGAACTTTTTAATCAAGATAGATATACATTTTTACATATGATTGTCGTCAGACCTCCCCCCTCCAGACAGACCCGAGCTAAAAGAGCCCTTTGCTTCTTCAGTGCCTATTGTTCCACTCGGCCTCTTCCTCCTTGCAACGGCCTCACAGAAATTCGCGAGGGCCATCCAATATGCAGCAGAATGCACACAGCCGCTCTGACAATGGAGCCATATGTTCTATCAAAGACATCGACCCAACCGCTTAAAAAGTGACGTCCTCTCTGCGGTCCAAGATGGACAAAACAATAGCGTGTGCATCGCCATATCCGTAGTTGTATCACAATGCGCACAAATCAGTGACGCGTTACGCTGTATCTCAAAAAAGTAGGCCTCAAAGCACTCATGACTCATCAAAATCTGGATCGGATTATATGAATACACTGAAAATAAAGAATAGGCTCCTCCATCGTCCACTCTTGTGAGAACGCAACCATATTTTAATATTGTTCCGTTTCACATGCGAGTACCAGATTAGGACATCCTCCGCAATGCTATGCAAATCCTAATCTGTGCAATTTATACATTGCAACGAGCACTTTATCGCCTTATTTTCCTTTCATGAGGAATATTCGAAGAAATGTCTACATATTGATAGGCAATTATAAAAAGTTTCGTCAGTTGTTTTCAGCTTTGAGATTGTCAATATGGATAAATTATTTGAAATTTACAATTATTTAAAGAATAAAACAAGATGTTAGGAGACAAGAAATTTAACGCATGTTAGTTTGGACGAGGAAAAGATTTCTCACGAAATTGCGAAGCGTTTAAAGTTATGAAAAAGCGATTGTTAGATCTACCATGTCTCCCTTGTATCTCATGCGAAAAATTATGTGTGAGTAGAGAGTGTTTCTAAGCTTGGAAAGTTGAGGATAACAGATGATGGACCTTTTTTGGAAAAATCTGATGGCCTACGTAACAAATTTCACAGACGCAAGTTGCCTCCTGCTTGGATTTTAAATAATCTTGCCGTAAAATCATTACCAGAGGTTTTATTAGATTTCAATGATTACGAAAAAATCAAGAGAGTGAGCAGCTTCTGTAATAGCACTATTTCCAAGTAGTGCAAACGATGGGTTGTGTTTCGAACAAACATATGCACAGACAAATGATCCGCAATGTAAAAGGTAGAACATTTCATTTGCATAATCCTCACTACTCGAAAATTCGTCTTCCAGCGTCATCTGATGATCTTATAAATGATAAGATTGCAAGAATATCGGATCGTCGGTGACGGAAGCGACAGTGATGAAATAGACGTTGAGAACACTACAGCACAACAAAGATAATAATGATCAAGCCGTTTTAAAATGTAAGATTTTCTTCACGCAAATCACTAAAGATTCGGGTATTAATGATCAGTATACAATATATCCAATGCACGCGAAAAGAATTGATAACGAATTTGCATTCAAGCTTTATCAAATGTTGAAAATTAAAGATGAATGGATAATTGTTATAAGTATCTGGATGTTATGTGTTCCTCTGATTTATATCCCGAGGAGGTCAATGGACAACGAAAAGATAAAAATTTTGCATTGCTGGATTATTTATTTGTCAGAACGCGATTGATGTCGAAATACAGATTTAGATTGAATCTATAGTATCTGTTTTTTTTTTTCAATGATGCTAATTATCGACAATTGAAAAATGGTATCTATTATATTATAGTTGCTAATCCACGAGAGAGATATATACTGCTGGTAGATATTTGAATGTATTGAAAGACGAACAATTAGAATTGAATTGAATGAATATTTTTGCAAAACTGAGAAATACGAATCAATTTTAGCGACAACTGTTCAATAATGTCAAATACATAATGATCCGGCGACGTGGTAACTTTGAGTCTTAGTGAATGGAAATGGTCCAATTTGGGTGAATATTTATGAGACATGAATCCTTATAAACAGAAGTTGGGCATTAGCGAACTAATCGCATACGATCCTGTAAGTACGTCTAGATTCATGTATATAAAATTTAAAGCCATGATTTTATTTGTTCGTCTAATAACCCAATAGGAGAGGTCATTTACTATTTCTGGTGACTGGAATATAAGTAGAGATATCCAGCACGCATTGTATGATTTGGATAAAAGATGCTCCAGTGCTAGGAAAATAGCCAGATGAAGTTGTTGCGTTTATTCGAAAATACGTGACGTGCGAAATTCCAGATGAAAACGTTTCACCAATGTGGTACGAAATGGTTATAAGTAATAATCAGAATCATAAACATAACTCGTATTGCATGCGTACGAAAAAAATCGAAACAAATATTTACAGAAACGTCGGTTTGATTTTCCTCGGCCAATTACTGACAATTTCGTTTTGAGAGACGTCATCATTTCGATAGTGGGTAGAAAAACTTTATGCAGTAAGAGCAGATTGTATGATCTTCTTCGCAAGAAGTCGGAAAATTTATCAATGATTATAATCCGGCTATCAAGTTAGCCTGGGAGAGGAATATGGACATACAATTTAGAATAAGCCCTTGGTATCGAAACTGTGAAATTTTGCGATGTGTTCATTGAATAATAGAGAGTGTTTTAGAAGTTGCGGACATATTGCTAGAATCCCATGCACAGACAGTGATACCATTGTCAAATAGTTTGATATTAATGAGATGAAAAACAGAAGAGTTAAAACATTTAATGAAATTAAAGTTCTCGATGAAAATTCTACGAATATTTGTTGCCTGTCGCTTATCGATGATTACTATCCAAGCAGATAATAATTACTATTTGAGCAGATTCTAAAGAATTAGAATCATTGAATACGATTTTGCCAGATTTTGGGAAATTACGAGACAGATGCCAAAAAATGACGAAGTCAAATGTCACAAACTATCGGATTTATTTAAAAAAAAAACGATAAAAGTGTTAATTAATTAATCATTATCGATTTAATGTAAAAACTGAACCCGAAAAATACTTTTACTCGCTACTTCTTTTGTTTAAACCGTGGAGATTTGAGTGAAATCAAAAGTGCATACGAGACTTATACGCATGCCTTTAAGAATTCAGCGTCTGCTTTGACGAAGGCGATGAAATAACACGAAAGATTTGAAAAAATATAATTAACTTTTGAGCGCGTTGCTGAATTAATCGAAAAGCGCGAAAATAATCTAAGAACAGCAGATAAAGACAAATTCGATAACAATGATGGATTGCAATCCGATAGAAGTTAACGCGATGAAAGATCTAATAGATTTTGATAAGATTGATGGCCCGATTAATTTATTGTAAATAATGTCGCAATTGAACGAAGATCAGAAAAAAGTCTTTGATAGAGTTAAGTTTTACAAAATAAAAATCAGATTCTGCGACTGTACATAAGCGGCGAGGGTGGTACAAGAAACAATTTTTTTATTGAAACGATTAAACATTGGATTAGAATACATTCAAAAAAAACAACTGCCATATTTGCTCCCACGGGCATCGCAACATTTTATATTGATGACTTGACGATCCATAGAATGTTCCAGTTACCCGTCACCGTGAATCTACGGCAAAATATACGCATTTGTCAAACCTGGTTTTGAAAACTTTGAAAGACAAATTAAAGACTGTCGAATTATTTATAATCGATATTTATAATCGAAGTATCTACGATTTCGAATGTGACATTTATGTTTATCAATCTACGATTATGTGAAATCTTTGATACGACAGATGGTTCCTTTGGCGGAAAACACATTCTTCTGTTTGGAGACCTGTTTTGGAGCTTCCCCCTGTAAAAGAATAATCTCGTGAAAATGTCTCGATCAGAAATTCACAAGTATTTAGGTACTAGGTTTAGAATCTGATTTGTGGAGATTGTTCGATTACGACGAACTCTTGATTAATATGACAAAGATGCTACAACACATATCGCGATATACTTTCTAAAATACGAATAGGTTTGGATTCTGATATCATTATTCTTCAGTCGAGAAAACTCCATTTCAAAGGAAGTAGTTGCGACGAAAGATTGAATGAACTTTGCACTTATATGAATCAATTACCAGTAGATACAATACGTTTATTACACACATGTTATTTGTGCAAGATTTTTTGAACACTGCAATGCTCGACGGTGATGAAATTGTATTGATAACAGAAGAAGATTGATTGTGCTCCAGCAATGAAAAAAAGAGTGCACAAAATTTTGAAAGACAAAGATGATAAAATTTCGGAAACAGCTGGAATTGAGAGAGTAATAGCGATTCAAATTGACGCTAAAATGATGATTCGACGGAACATTGATATAACTTTGGGACTTGTCAATGGAACGATAGGCAATAGTTGCACTTAATCGCTCTGTTAACAGAAATCGTATTGATTCCATTAAAAGTTATTTCGAATAACAAAGAAATCACAATAACGAAAATAAATATTAAATTCAAAGTATTTCACAAAATGGTGATACATCGGAAACAATTTTCATTGTCTCTCAGTTATGGAATAACTATATACAAAATCAAGGAATTACGTGTAAAAATGCAATGATGGAACGAGTGTGTTCAAGCCTATGTAGATTTGTCACGTGTGAGTACACTGGAAAGCCTATTTGATAAATTTGATAAATTTTAATCCGGCATCCGTTAAAGCAAACTCGGGAGTCATTGTAGAATATAATCAACTGAGATCTGTGTTCAAAGCTCAGTTATCACGAATTCATACGAGAAAATGGCTGTGAAAATTCATGACTATCGATGGGCCATACCTAATATCATTGATGATGTACAGAATTATAGTTGCAAGGAACCAGAAAGTATAGTTACATGAAAAATATACGGCCTCTGCAATGACGATCATTTCATATTATGCGTGAATGTAATATTGCAATGTGCGTTTCATTCTGTACATATCAGGCAACAAATACTGAAAAATAAAGTATCGAACGCATTGATGCTATCTGCGTGGCTGCTGAGCGTAAGTGTTGCAATATTCTAAGGTTAGAAGATCTGCCGGAGAACACTTTGAAGAACGAATACAAGATGTTTTGGAATTTTTCATGGCTCTAATATCGACGTATTCTGAAATCAATGATGTATTAGAACTAAAATTAAAACACATAACATCTTGTTCAAAAGCCAAATGTAATTACAATGTAACTATGCTGGAAAAGAATTATTTGCTAATATTACCTATACAATCGATATTGGAAAAAGATGTCACTCTACAAACTTTGATTGATTTAGAATTTTCGAAATGGGAAACGATAAATGGCAATTGTAACGAATGTAAGGGTACCGCTCTGAAAAAAAAATCGTAATCGAATCGACTTTATTCGTCTTAGTAATACAGCTCAATTTATACATTTTTCTAAAAAAATTATCGACAATCAAATTAACACCGTACTGACGAATACTGTCACGATTAATAAAAAAAAGTACAAGGTAATAAGTGCTATATTTCACGAGGGCGAAGAAATCGTGGTCACTACACGTTGAGAGCAGACAAAAAGTCGAAATGGTGTTACTCTAATGATTTACAAATTATCAAGAAGAAATGACCCAAAGGCATATAAAGGGCATATATATTGTTCTTCGAGCAAATTATTAGGTGTACAAAAAAGTTCTGAGCTTTAGATTTGATACAACCGAAATAACAATTTAAATTTTATATATCTTCTCGCCTTTTTGTGGTTTTAAAGCGTTAACATTTGGCCTTCTAAAATG
>Ga0157364_1004054_pt1 | contig 14478 bp, 5 predicted proteins | sample AttsexASBM2_FD_111476 | JGI IMG/M metagenome (GOLD analysis project Ga0157364, IMG submission 111476) | Fungus gardens microbial communities from leaf cutter ant in Ribeirão Preto, State of São Paulo, Brazil - Atta sexdens ASBM2 | ecosystem: Host-associated > Fungi > Mycelium > Unclassified ... | reverse complement strand
GGTAGCGGTAATAGTCACCACATCGTCTTTCGAGATCACAAGGATTGCGCGACGAGTAGATATAGGGTCGATACTAGATTTCTCGTCACCGAGTTTACTGGCCATCATTTCGTCTGACTTTAAACTGAGAAGGACGATAAATCGGTAAACTGCTGCTGAATTTAAATTCGTCGAGGGAAATTAAATGTCTTCGCGCGAATTATAAACGTTAACTTTATTATTGTCTCATCAGTTTCGCTGTTATCTCCAGATTTCAATTATAGAATTGGTGGTAAATCTCTTAACTTTATAATCAATTTAATGAAAAAACTTGGGAAACATAGGTTTGAACTGCATTAGAGGGTTGCATATTTCATTTGCCATAACATTAATTCCGAATCGATTTGTTTAAAAAAAATTCAATCTCTATATTATACGTAAGTTAATTAATATCTTGAATTAATATAATTTTGAAATTAATTTTAATATTAAACTTATCCAATTAAAAAATTGGTTTTAGATGAATGGATCTTTACATTCTATGAATTAAGATGATAACATTTTATAAATTATTTCGAGTGTCACACATATGTTGAATTTCTTGCAAATATTTGTATAAGAGTATATAAAAATGACGACTTGGATCGTCGATGAAATTATCGGTTCACATTTGCGGTTGTAAGTTAACTCTTTTACCTGCTCTTCATGTTTAGTTCACGTGGGACTTTTAAATAAACGAAGTGCCAACGAGGCAAAAGCAGCATCAAAGGATGAATCTGCGGCGCGGAAACCCGATGGCATCGTTGAACACGGCTTATTAACTTGCGACAGGATTCGAATTCAAATATCATCGAACCAATTCTGAGTGAGGTAATTGAATGAAATCCAATGGACTGGAAAATGGAGTTTTATGAAACGAAAATATCGGCTCTTTTATGGACGTGTTGTAATTAAAATATTGTTCCAACCTGGTACCTTTATAGTGTATAGTTGTATTGTGATTCAATGTAAATTTTACGGAAGCGCATCATTTAATATATCGCGTAAACATTCTTATTTTCTAACAATTAAAGTATATTCAATATATGAAGACTTTATTAGAAAGCATCCTGTGAAAAACATTGATTAGAGGTAATACATTGAAGGATATCTCAAAAAATTTCTGAATAAATTTTACATAATCTGATATGCAGGATGTTAAAAAATCATTCATTTATATGGTAGATAATACATCCTATTGTAAGAGTAAAAAAGCCTTAATAAACATCGATGAAAAACTCAACCGTTTCTCAGATATAAACAATTTTGTATGTTAGTATAAAATATATCATAATTGACTTATTGACTTCTACATGTCGTATGCGATGTCATTTTCTTTGTTTTCGTTTCACAATCCTTAAAAAAAATCACCTTTTTTTTAAGTTAACTATTTTAATATTTTAAAAATTATAATAAATCCGTAATAATTCATTAAAAGTGACATAATTCGAATCACCAATAATTTATATTTATCTTAATCAATTATGTTTACATGAATCGTTTTTCTTACACAGAATGATGATTTCTCTAAAACAAGAGATAACACGCCTTTTAAAAATATTGCTCACGTTTCCTTCTCTGTGATTTTTGTGTCTATTATATTTTCAAAGCGCAGCTTCACTTTTTTCACATTGATTACACAGTATGACGAAGCAAAAAGCCTCATCACTCGTTGACCCGCTATGCATCCATACTTGAATACACTAGTGTGGCCCGGCCTGTCCGGTGTTGAGATGGCACGCCGTTACGGACGGGAGTTTGAAGTGCACGCGAGCAACGTCGGTGCACAACTTGAAATTGAGTTGTCATCCACTCGCGAAGTTGTACGGTGCCTTTATAATGTTCCCAGCGACTGTAACGCGGAAACTATTAGGTCCAGGGCTGGGTAGTCCTGTCAAGACGAGGAAATTAACCCTTCCGCCGATGCTGCGGCTTGAGCGAAATCGCTCTTTCCGCTCAGAGTTTGTTAGGACGCCAGACTTCTCTTTCTTTTCGTATATTTTATATCTCGATGATGCATTCCTCTAAAAAGATATCTAGATATTGACAATGAAGCTGTATTCCTATTATTATTCAAATAAACAGATCGGTTTATTCAATTATTGAAACATGTTTTTTTCGAAAAACAGTCCAGCTTCTTTCAAAACAATCCAACATTGCTAGCATTCGCTAACGAGAAGTATTTTTCGTGTTTAACGTGGAGCTATCTTGCCGACAGTACTTTGCAGACTCTTTTTCACCCTGTTCTCCCACTACCCACTGCCGATCCGATCCCTCAGGACTGGTAACGTTCGTTATCGCTTAAAAGTGTAGAAGAAGAACGAGCGTGGAAGTGGATACTTTATATAAGAGACGGCGAACGTTTGTTATCGTTGCGCTGGTTTCTTTGCTATCCTGTGGGGATTGGAACAACCGAATGCGTAGTGTTGTATTTGGGCAAGTTTTTGCATGTTCCGTGCGTCTATTTGGTGACGCAAATAAGCAAGAAAAAATTTAATTATCTGTTTTACTTGCTGGAATCGAATTTCATCCCTCTGAGCAGATATTATATAAGCTTTTAAGAAAAATAATAAATCTCGTTTTCCATTATCTGTTATTCCAATGTTGCATAATTTCCTTAAGCTTTATCGCAAGCTGTTCGACGAACTAGTACTAGATATTGATGCAAGATAATTGTTTATTATCCAGAGGAAACATTATTTGAAGAAGATTTATTTAAAGAGGATTATAGGATTATAGCACCTTTGCGTTACGGAAATAGATACTCCCAGTAAAACGTTGAGGATTAAAAGTATTATTTAAAAAACTTTTTATAAATTTTAGTGATTTTGTGAGAAAATGACGCATAGAAAGTTGCACAAAAGTAATTTTATTAAAAATTATAATAATATAAATAATTTTAAAAATCATAGAATTTTTTGTTTTACCTCAATATCTCACAAATATCAATAATCGGAGATATCAATAATCTTTTTTTATGTCTTAAAAATATTTATTATAGTTGAACTTCAAAAAAATTTTTTTTAAAAGAGTATTTTTTAATAAGTTTTAAATTAATGAAATTATTATAATTTTTCGGAAAATATATATTGATTGTTTATTGCTATTTCCAAAGAAAAAAATTTTATATTTATATTATGTAGAAGTTCGATCGATGAAGTTACCGTTTATCAAAAGATTGTCGTTGGAACGTTTCAAAAATTTTGTTGGATTTTCGTCAAATCGTGGCAAAACAAAAAAAAACATTTTTAAAAATTATTTATAACTTTTGATAAAATTATTTTTTTGCAACTTTTTTATGCGTCATTTTTCTCGCGAAATTTTCAAAGATTACGTTTATAAAAAGTTGTTTTAGTAGCTTTAATGTTTCATTATATATTTTTCTGGAAGTGTCTTTTTTCGTACACAAAACTTTCAAGTTCTTCTCTCAAGAAAAAAATTATAAAGTTCACACAAAAATATTATTACTAAAATCTACTTTGACCGAATACGGGTTTCTTTGCTTATTTGTATTTAAGAAAAAATTTTTCTAAAAAAAATTAACAATAAACATATGAAAATAACAAATTTTATGAATTTTTCTCTCGTAATTTCTTTCTATCTGAAAATTGCTGAGGCCATATTTTGTCAACACAGCGCGATCTACTTCTTCTTTCTCATCGTAATCCTCTTCCTTTACGTAGAAAATGGAAAAGATGATGGAGAAACAAGAGTAATGGGATAAAAAAGGTGTCACGCCGTCGACTTCGTGTCTTGTTAAAATTTTTTCAACGTTAAATTTTCCTTCTAGTTAGGATCTTTAATATCGATAGACAGATACGTTCAAAAACAACGGTGACGAAATGCAAGTACCGTCTTCTTCTTTCCTAAGTTTCTGTTCTTTGTTCATTTGCCATTGAGAATAAAAAATGTGTTTTCATTTAGCGCGATTTCCTTATTCAGTTGACTTTCGAGTTTGAAAACTTTGCAGCTATGATGTCGCCAACAAAGATAAAGAAAAGAATATATATGTATATCGGATCATTGCGATATAACGTGGAAGCGAGTGAAACCTCCACTCCTTTCTGTTTATTACCCTCTTCTCTTTCTCTCTCTCTCTCTCTCTCTCTCTCTTTCTCTTATTGCTAGAAAAGGGCGAAGAGCACGCTCGTGTGCCATTAAAGTCGGTCTGGAATATTATAGCTAGTACACGAGTGCCCGTTATGGAAGGATTTGCATTCAACTTCGATAACGATCGGTGCAAGTTGTATTAACGTGGAGTGGCGTGTATATACATCTAGTGGCACTCTGTATTTCGGATTTACTATATAGAATTTTACAATCAGGCTTTTTAGTTTATTACTACAATGTGTATATGAGAATTACCTAGTCTCAAATATGAAGCTTTAACGTTCGTTAGGCAGAGCTGAAAAGTTTGAAATGGCCTCAATCTAAATCTACTTATATGTAGTGATTTATGCCCATTAAAATGTTTGAATAATGGAGAAATTTATTATACTTTATAATTTCTCTGTTGGAATCTTTATTTTACATTATTATTAGCATTCATTTTATCGAATGTATTTCTCTTTAACATAAGAATATTCCTTATTTATGAAAATCTTATAATCTAATTCTTCATTACTTTTTTTTTAACATTCATGTTTAAGAATACGTCGTTATCTTCTCACAAATCGTGTCAACAGTGCAATTTGACGACGTCCGAAACCTGCGGCTGAATTCAATGCATTATTCCTCCTGAATTCTGCAGGAGCGGATAATGTTGGGAAGTGAACAGAATCTCCAAACCCATTTCGCAATGCTCGTTCTCAGGAGATCGGAGTTTATCCGTCCATAGAAAACTTGCCTCAGTGAGTGCTTCGCCGCTGAAGTCGAATGTTGTCGAACTTCAGCATCGACATAGAAATCACGATTTCACTTGTTTTCATAAGTTAATCCTTGTTTACATGGCTGCAGTTAGCGGAGTAAGTTAAATACAAAAAAATCTTTGCTAGACTTCTTTTTATAAATAAGACATGAACAGTTTATATGTAGTATAATATATTAGTCAACATCTGGACCATATATACCTAGATTACCTAGTACATTAGTTATTCATTTTTTATAGTTAGAATAATTCAATCTTTTTGATAGAAATTATGGAAAGTATGGAAAGAATGATTTTGCTGAAATATCGAAAAATTTAGCTAGACACGGATCTGAAAATAATTTTGTTAGATCATCAAAATAATTATGGAGGAAGTTCAAGCATAATGAGCAATGCAAAAAATTTTCATATTCTTGTAATCAGCTTGAGTATTCTTCATTGATCATAATTATTTGATAGTTCAAGTGATTTTCAAATTTATATGTATCTAAATTTTTAAATAACTTCAGCAAAATGATTCTTTCCATACAATATAATAAAATATATGTAAAGTAAAATCGCCTAATATGTGATATCTTTTTTTAAATACTTGTAATTTATTTAATTTGCAACCTTAATTCTTATTTTCGTATCAATTTTGTGGGAAAAATATTCAAGATTTATTATCAAAAGTTAGCGACCGATAATAGCTATACTTTGTTGTACATGAAATTTTTTTATCGAAAGTGCCGATTTTGCTCATTCAAAAAAATTCCTAATATATGAGATACAAGGGTTTTCTTGTATGAAATGATATCTCATAACGAACTAAGGAATAAACTAAGGAAAAAATAATGATAAGTTTTTTATACACGCTTTTATTATATTACACGTAGGAACAAAGAATTTGAATGTTATACATAATAATTATATAATTTTTCGATGTGTGTGTGTATGTGTGTGAGTAATCTTAACAATAGAATCATCATTTTTAATATTTTGTTCAATAGTATTTTTGAGATATTGAATTGTTTATGCTCTTATATTATCTAGAAATACCCTACACCCTAAGTATCTTATATTACGACTTCCATGCCTTGCGGTTTCATGATCAGCAAATCTAATCTTTACAATTAAACAAATCATTATATCACGTGTTTTTCTATTAATACGATTTTACTCCATCACTGCATGCAGACCAAATATTTATTTATTATATAATAAAACAAGGCTTGAAGACTAACATCAATAAAATTCGACAACATCCAATTTCAAGAATCTTTTTTCACAACTACATGCATGATTTAATAATGAGTTTTCTATTAAATATGTTTCACTCTATGAGTAATAAGTGCTTATTAGTTTAGTAAAAATCCCACTCACCTCATATTGGGAACCTATAATAGGTGATCTTACCCTACTTTCTTTTCCAAAGTTATTGGAATATTCTGGAATATACTTAACACACAGTGAAACACTAAGTGTTTAAATATCGATTACAATTATCTAAAAAAATATTGTATTGAATACTCTACTAGATTTATCTCTTTTTACAGATTTTTTTGTAAATCGGTCTTCATGTTGCGTTTGCTTTTCTGTGGGACGCACTCATGCCAGCAAAATATTTTTCTATGAATACCGAATGTAGCGGTGAATTCGATCTTCCCGCGTTGACGTACATGTCAAATGTCGCCGCGATCCGAACTTCGCCTATCATCTGTTCTCCTATCAGTTTTGTGAATCTCTAATTTCATCTGAATTTAAAGTGGTGAAGACGGGTGACGAATTAAAATCGCATACTTGGTTACTTAATTTCTTCAATCGTTACTCATTTCTCGGTATTTGCTCGGTGGATTTCCGATCGATACAAATGATACGAGACGGTATGAATTATCATATAAATGGCTGATTCACAATTCAGACCGATAACGAGCGTAAACGGGGCAGCGCTTTTTCTGTTTTTGCTCTCTCTTTCTCTCTCTCTCTCTCTCTCTCTCTTTCTCTCTCTGTTCGCTTCTCAACCTTTTCTAATATTAATTTAATTTTCTTTCGTATCAACCATCATTTCCATTTTGCTAGAAGAGAAAGGAAATTATGTCTCCCGTGTTAATTCGTACATGGTATCGATATGAATGTAATCTGTACTCTGAAATCTGAAAGATATAATGTACAGAGATCAAGTAAATATAAAAAATCGTTTTCTTTTTAATAGTATCGAATCTATATGTAAATATTTCTTTTTAAATTTAACTTTTGTTTGATCATTTAAGTTATAATAAAATTAAGTTATAATAAAATTACATACAACAGATGTTAGAAATAAATTTATCACAATATCTAATATATGTAATTTGTAGCTTTGAAATATTTTTAGTCTCAATGTACGCCTTTTATTTTACGTTGTGTATCTTTTACAGTGTAAAGTTCAAATGCTCCATATAGATCGAGATAGAATTGGAAGATACAGAGAGTGGAATATTTAAGAGATAGACGCGTGCAGAGAAGGGAAGTAATTTGGAAGAAGGAGGTGAGATTCTGCGAAAATAAAGGGAGACAAGGCACGAGACTATAAACGTTTTATCTCGCTCGATGGGACGCTATGGCACGCCAATGGGGTGGCTGGTTCGTGCCTTCGTGTTTCAGTGTGGAAAACACAATTACCGAGTTACTCCTTTTCTCACTGGCGCTTGCCTTCCTGCTTCCACTTATCTACTCGCCCGCCCGTCGCGTAAAAGCTGTCGATGAGGGTGAGTCTTTAAGATGCTGACCTCCAGCATTCGCTACAGTATATCCGCTTCTGTGAGTGAGAGTACAAGGATGAGGGTGAGAACAAATGAACCACCCGGAAACTTATCCCTCTTTTGTGATGCGGCACGGAGCAAGATGTAATCCTGGTTTCCCTGTGAATTTCTCTCTCTCTCTCTCTCTCTCTCTCTCTCTCTCTCCGTGAAATTCGTTGAGAACACACACAAGATTCTGAATAAAATCCTATAGGATAAACTCGTTGGCACAAGAGGCAAGTTGTGTATTTATGTATTTATGACAAAAGAAACAATGAAAAGTTACCACAAAATATCTCTTTTATGTAACATAAATATTTTTTCAAGTTTCATCAAGTTTAAATCAAACAAATATTACAATAAAAAAAAGAGAAAATCTTTAATCATAGTAATTAGTTGTTTTAAAAGTATAATGCCAAAATTTTAAATATTGATATGAGTCCCGATCTCCTCTATTATAAATAATTGGAATTATATCAGTTATAGATAACTGTGTCTTTCACTCAGTCTTTGTAAAAATGTGTGCATGGAAAATGTACGAGACGTTATTTAATTACACCAAACCATTTTACCAACCATTTGATTTTTATTAAAATATTTGCTTCTTATCATATATATTCTTATACATTTTAAGTGGTTTCGAAAAATGTTTTACGAAACATGATTGGAATCTCATGAGTATGGCAGAGCGTAAATGGAGCTATTGGACAACATAAACTTTAATATGTGTCAAAGAGAATTGCAGCTTTATGGGAAATAACTTCCTATCAGTGCTGTCCTCTAATATGACACATAAAGCAATATAACAGTTTCTATAAAAGGTAGAACAAAATATTGCAATCCATAGTCGATAGCGATGCAGTGCTATTTTAAAAATTACTTTATGCCAGTTTATTTAAAGAGAAAAGGAAACATTAATACTTTCTCTTTATACAAAAATTTCGATATTGTGTATCGTATGTACATACGATATAAATATAATACAATCACTATGCGAACAAACTTTGTTTCTTTCCTTTTAATTGCTATCAATTTATTTCGTTCAATGAATTTGAACATAATAATTGCACATTTGCAAATATACATTTGGAAAATGTGCTATTTTATATTTTGAAAAGACCTTATAATACAAGCATGGTCTATTCAGAGTAACGAATAGTTGAAGCGCCATGCTCTGAAAGGTCTGACGGTACGCTTAATAATCGTTGAAGTTTGCGGCGCGCTGTAAGACACGCCCCATTGTTACGCGAGTTCCATGCCTATACATGAGCAACGTGGCTGAACACGCGGCAAACGGTATTTGCATACGTTCGTTTCGTTAAATTTAGAAGTAATGATCCGGCCATAAAAGGAATTCAAATAATGAAGCATATGAATATAAAGTTTGACACAATACGGTTATGATTCGTTATTATCTCTCAGAGTTTTTTGCAGGCGTGAACGAGCTTTTTTCATGAATAATTTCAACGACAATTGTCAAGCAAAAGAGATTTTTTGATGAATAAATTAAGAAGATTTGTGGAATAATGTTCTTATTTATATAATTGTATTCTTTATGACAAACTATTAAGATATCAATATTCCAACGAAATTGTTTACAAAAAAATTATTTTCTTCATTTTTTTTATAGAAATTTTTATTTATCATAAAAATATCATATTTATATGAAAATTGAACCGAGAACTTTTATGTATCGTAACATGTATCATTTTTATATATATCAAAGTATTCTTATACTCTGTTGAAGAATGCTTTTTCTTCCGACGCGATTCTTTGAGAAATATTGCACGTTTGTACGGCGCGAAGTACATTTTCATCGAATTTCGCCGCGAGGACTTGCACAGACAGTTTTTCTCTGGCGCGTATTTCCACGTCGTCTCATGTATTTAGCGAACGTGTGTCGGAAAAGAACAATACGTCTTGAAAATGAAGTCAGATCTCTAACAGTCAAATCACGTATGTCTATCGATAATTAGGAATCGGAAAGGGAGATGAGGAATTTAGTAAGTCCTTTTTTTTGAAGTACCTTAAGATTGAAGGATATTGATTGCTTTAAAACTTTAGTTTAATCATTTTTAAGAAAAAGATCTACGCACTTCTTTCTTGCGATTGCGAAGCAATCCGATTTTAAACGATTGAAAAGAATTTAAATAAAACAACAAATACATACAATATCTATTTTCTCAAAATATTTAGCAAAAATATTTTCGTTTGTTTTCTCTTTATTTTTATGACTTCAACTAACAATAAAGATAAATAACTATTATTAGATATATATATTTATGAATAGTTATCTATTTTTTTACTTTCTTTTTTATACATATTATTTATATTTTAAACTTATCGTTTTCTCCTTTATTTTCTATGAAAATTGGAAATTTATGTAATTTAATTTGACTATTTTTTTATCATAAAGAGTTAAAGTTTTGAAGATTTATTATCAAATCTTTTTATTTCGTGTTATCATATGTTCACTAGTAGCAGTGATGTTTTTGATAATTGAAAACGGTAAAAAAAAGAAGAAGAGAAAAGTTATCTTTCTCTCTGAATAGGAACTCGGTGTCGAATAGGAACAGGTTTAGATATCCAGAGAAGGCCGGTCGTAATGTCGTCCTATTGTCCTGTGCGGCATCGCGAATCCGAAACCTTGTTAACTCTCCGGAAACTGTTAACAGCGGCACGTTCGACAGCCGTAGTCTACTCTACCATTCGCCTTCCGACCAATCCGACCCAAATCACGGATGCCATGAACCAACGTTACTTCGTACAAATGGCTCAGTGGCGGCTCGTACATACAAACGAAGATCCGCCCGACCGAATAAATCGCACACCGCAGTATCACGAAGAGAACTCAGCACTTCAAATTGGACCATCAGCGCAAAAATGAATTGTGAGATCGATGGAAAATATTGAATCGGTCACAACGAGTGTAGTTTTAGTTTAAAAACATTGAATACAACTGTCCATAATTTTATTTCGTTGCTCGTGCACACAATAAATAATCGATGTATATAATTTCTTCTTGTTTTACCTTTACATATATTTGTTTAAGTACCTATATTTTGAGAAAATATTGTATTTTATATTGGAGAACCGATTATGTATTTTGAAATGAGATGAAGATGATAAAAGTATTGTATAAGCAAATTCACTGGAATATTTGTGCGACCAATTTTATTGGTCAACACCCAGTGAATTTGCTCATTTTCGTGATTTTCATCTTGTTTCGAGATACGTTATTGATCTCTAGAATAGAAATCTTTTTAAATATAATATACCAGCATTTCCACAAGACTCCATTGATTAGGTTCCATTGATATTTTCAATTTTTTGCTTAGTTTGATCAGGTGAAGAATATTTCGTTTAAAGAATCTTGCCCAAACATGTCACGTGTGAAGCAATCTAGTGTACATGTATAGTGTGAATCAAGTGTAATGATGCTCGGAGCGGAGAATCTCGCGATTGCTTCATATCAGCTTCTGGCGGACAATTGAATCTCAGCAGTAGGCCAATCGGCGATCTGATCGAATCGTAATATTGTATGAAGTGTATACACAGTATACATCCTGTACAACATCGGGAAGGACAGAATCAAAGGGGTGGCGCGAAGATGTATTATTATAGATATAGATAGCGATAGAATAGGATGGACGTTGAGTGTGACTAGATTTCAATCTGTCTCCACTACATATGTATATGTTTACAACCTGATTTAACCTTTTAGCACTCAATATATATTTTAAGCCTATTATAAATTTCAACACGAGCTTGTCGCGATCATTCTCGCAATATTGTCTTCCACTATTTCTTCTTCTTTGCTTCTTTGAAAATGTAATACTCATTTCCTTCATTATTTTTAATTTTTTAAAAATATTTTACTCAATTTTCATAAAGAAATGTTATTATTATAAATGTAAGTATGTCGATGTTTGGGCTAATTTACATTTAGAGAAAAAACTATTATTTATATATATATAATATTATGTTTATTATATTGTAGCTTTGATTAAAAATGATATTTAAAATATCATTTGCCATTTAATGTTTAAGTTAATAAGGAATGAATAATTGATTTTAATTTTTTTAATTAAATTAGTTCTGTAAAGTGATATTTTGTCAGTGTCGTTCTTTTACGTTGAAATCTGCGAACTACCGGCTGTACCAATTCGCTGCAGGATTTTCGACTTTTGAGAGAGAGTTAGGGTGAGAAAGGGTGGACTCAGCAGGGATAATGTTTTAAGCCCTTACGAACGTTGTTGAAAATGCTCGTTACTGAATTCACTCTTTATATAAAGACTAAATGCTTATATACGAGGTGTTATGGCTCATCTCGTTCGCTTGCCGCAATATTCATTTTCTCCATCATTAAATCTCTCTTGTTCGGTTTTTATACATTATCGGTAGCGAAATCCGTGCCAATTATTTTTTTTACAATATGTGTTTTATGACATTTTATGACATTTAAGTGCATTTACTTCTTTATGCTATGTTGACTTTTTAAATTATAAATTATTTATTTTATTGTTAGATGTTTAATGTTTTGTATAATTACAATCCTAAATAATTTATATTGAATATTCTATGTTATAAAAACGTTTTATCTCTTTTATGTACGTAAAAAATATTTAAAAATTTTGAGATACCAGCGCAAATTACAAAAATAAAACATATAACGATGGCAGTGGCTAAAGCGGTTTACGCCGCAAACCGATAAATAAAAAAAGAACTTATAACGGACTCGTCTATGGGATTAAAATGACCATTTATTGTACGAGGTACGAGAGATTATTTTATGCCTCTCTACTTTGCTCTATTTTCTCTATTTGCTCGTTTATTACTTTCTACACATATTAAAGTCATATTAGTTACTTAGGATTGTGCGGACAATCTCTTTTGCGTACATGCACGATTGTTAATGTGGCGTTATTATGTTACGGTTAAAATCCGCATAGTGGGCTTTGCCCGAATTATCTGCTATAATGTCAGCATTACTCACTTGCGGACTTTGTTCATAACAATTACAATACTTTGTATCCGGCGCATATCATGCTATATCTCAATTTAATTATCGTTTTCGATGTTATAGAAGAATTGTTAAGTGTCAAGTCAGAATGTGACAGAAGAAATGGAAGAAATTATCTCAAGAACACACGAGAAACGCTTTTTGTTTTCTTTTGATTCTTAGATAACTGGGATAAACTAATCCCAGATATTATAGTTTACATGTATTTAACTTTTTAAAAATTATCTTTTTATATAATATATATATATACATATATATTTTATAATATACACATACATTCATATTTTGTCACCTACAAAAATCTAGATTTTTATTTATAAGCGACTATTTTATTGAAAAAGTTAGATTTTAATTTCTCTACAGGTAACAGAAATATAATGGCATACGATTTTAACTTATTGTTATTTAGTATTAATTTTTTTGTTTTATTTAAAAAAAGTTAAAATTAAATATTCCTAAAACAATATAGTTTTATATGCAAGCAATAAAAGGAATTACGAAATCGGGTTGCACCAGAAGAGAGAAACGAAAACAGCAAACGAGAAAAAAGAAGAGTGACAAGCGATGACGGCACATAGAGCGGAAAGGGGGGGGGGAGATGAAGAAAGACGGGGTTGGATGCTAGTCAGTGGCAAACAGCCCGCGCGAAAATTTCACTGCACCGAGTTTTCCCATTTCGCGTCCGCCCCATTAATGTCGACCATCCGCTCGCACTCACTCGCACTGCGTCGGTGTGCGAAAAGCCCAATCGTGTTTTATTCGACGGCGTACTTCTCTAGGGTGGGGGAGGAAACAAGAAAAGACGGTACGTAGCAATAGGATCGATATTCCTAGTGTCGTAATTCGTGTTTGTGTAAAAATCTAAATAAACTTTTGTTGAACAGATCTAATCAGTTTGAACTTTATAGTTGAACTTCCATGCATAAAAGTATATTTTTAGTTATTTATACCTCATCATTACTTACTTAATTATCTATTATAAATTTTTGATTCTTTTTCGATATGATTTTATACATAATTGCTTCCTTCATATGCTTTTTTCAATGTTACAAACAAATTATTTATATGTTTTCTAAATTTTTTACAATATATAAAATTGATATATTAAATTTTTTTATTTATTTGATATATTTGTTTACAATTTTACAAAATAAAAATTCAAATTATAGATCAAACAATTATAAATTAGAATATTATTAATGGATATCAATGGTGCAGGTTAATTATAATTAATTAGTTAGATTGTAGAAAAGTTTGGTCGATTCTATCACTAGGATAAAGTGAGAATAAAGTGAAAAATATTAGCAGTTATATAAGCAGAAAGAGAAATGCACAGCAGAAAAAATTAAGAGATCGCAGAAGACAGAATGTGTAGCACAGTTTCGTAGATTAAAATAAATGACATTAAAGACGACAAAGTTTGTATGAATTCGACAGATATCGCATATCGTCGAAAAGTTTCATATATTCTTGATGTATCCACAGAGTTATAGCGTGCAAGGATGAAAAGATGGACACGCATATGTGCGTTTATATGTATATAGACACGTGAGTGAGAGAGAATACTTCTTCTACAACTGTAAAAAGTTTATACATTGACAATTTCTAACATGATGCTGTTGTATATTAACGACAGCTATAAAGTTGTATCTTTTCTATGGAAAAACTGAAGGAAATAAATTTGGAGGATCTTAGATGAATCTTGCGAAACGCGCTTTATAATTAAATCCGATTGTCATGCTTCAACATGCTTCGCCTAACTTCACATTAGCATTCCAGAATAGATATTGAATTTCTTAAAAACTTCGATT
>Ga0157364_1004053_pt1 | contig 14479 bp, 5 predicted proteins | sample AttsexASBM2_FD_111476 | JGI IMG/M metagenome (GOLD analysis project Ga0157364, IMG submission 111476) | Fungus gardens microbial communities from leaf cutter ant in Ribeirão Preto, State of São Paulo, Brazil - Atta sexdens ASBM2 | ecosystem: Host-associated > Fungi > Mycelium > Unclassified ... | reverse complement strand
TTAAGACATTATGAAATAAATATTGCCATTATGATTATAAAAAATTAATTACAATCTTTTTTTAACATAAAAGTGGTTATAACTCAACTTATTTCCAGACTTATGTTTATATTAGGCATACACTGGATATCCAGAAAGTATTCAGAATCCAGTATTATTCGGCACTTTTTTTACTATCTGATCGGATAGCCGGATATCATTAGTATTCGGAAATATATCCGGTTGAATTTTATAATTAATTAAATTGTTAATATTTTTCTTATACAAATATTCTAGAAACAAGTATGCATTTATAATGCTGTAATATTGTATGTTATACATTGTTGCAAAATTACAATCTTTTTTTCTATAGGTTTTACTTTTAGAAGACACTTTCTATAAATCCTGTCGAATATCCGGAAAACATCGAATATTCAATTCGAAGAAACTTTCTCGGATATTCGAGCGGATACCGGATCTGATGTTACATTTTGTCCGGATATCCGATATCCAGTATCCGATATTTTTATGATCCGGTGCATCCGTAGTTTAAATAGCTTTTTTTCTTCTTTTTCTCAAATCACTTCCCAAACTATTGCAGGCGATTTTCCAGACACCCTGTATATTACAAATTAGCGTACTGAATACAAAAATAACAAAATAACTAAAGTCATTTACTTGGAGAAAAAGACACATTTAAATGGCACATATGGATCTTTTAGTTCGGCACATAAGTTAAAGACTCTATTACTCGACAACACACAGGTCCCGTGTCACTGATGCTGGAAGTAATACTTCCGCCATGATATAGCCGCTGCTTTTATACATATTTACCCCACCACAAAGATTTTTTAGGGAGGGGAGCTATAGAGTCAGCCATGTAGGTATATGACAAATAAAGACCGTTAGAAATAGCAAGTGGACACGAACGATCCACGTGTGTTTAAGGACTAATTATATAATTTTACAAATTATATAATTTTGCTATTTATTATAAACGACATTTATTCATTATTTAATGAATATACATCTTTTTTTATTATTTATTTTTATATATGTGCATGTCAGTAAATTATGTATCTGATATTATTATTATGCTATTTATGCAGTAGAGAAACATAAATGTAACTGTTCATATTTTTTTTTAATATTTTTAACATACATGACTGTCTAACAATTAAATGCACAGAAAATATAAATTTTATATATGTATAATATATAATATATATATATATATATATATACAAAATATTATAGATTAGATATATATATGTATATAGGAAAAGCAAGCACAACTCATAAGGTCAATTTACATGTATTGTAATAAAGCAAATAATTACTTGTTAAAACATTTATTTTTTCTGTGTTTTCATACATATTATTAGATGATTCGAAGATGTGGAACCTTCATGACAGTATGCTCCGTCTATAGTTGCTTGCATCGTTGCTGACGTTATTCAAATCCTGAGTATATATTACATTTATATAAGGAATGATTAAAAAAGTAAAAAAAACGCAATAAAAAAATGAATTTCCATTATTCATATTAATCAGTTATGGGTCCAAAGCTATTACTTTAAACTTATTATTTCAACATTTAAATATGATTTAATACAATCAAATACAATCAAATAGATTCAAATATTTTGAATGAAATACTATGTACGCTCTTGACTTCAAGATTAAATCACAAACCAATTAAAATTGTCAACAAGAGCCACAATTATTAATGTTGAAATAAGCAATTATTAACAAATTATATTCGCAGAGAGATGGGTAATACACTACTCAACAAAATTAAAAGATCATATATTCCATCTTGCAAAAATAGGCAAACTTCATGATAGAAAAACTTTGTCTAAAATCATTGTATTAAGATGTTTAGAAAAGAGTTTCAGAGCTTGAAATCTCTATTTTTCAGTACTTTAAAAAACAGCCTTACCTTTTATGGAGTTACACAAAAATAAAGGCAACAAATCTTTTAAAATTGTTTACGAAATTTGTAAAATTCCATGGTGAAAATAAAAAAATTGCACACAAATGCGATTTACAGTATTCGAAAGAGTGAATCTTTATCTTTAATATGTTTATTTCACTCTTTCAAATGCTGCATTTGTTTGAAATTTTTTATTCGCGTCGTGGAACTTCATAAATGTAAAAAATTTCATTTTATACATCTTCATTTATGTTTGTGTAGCTCCATAAAATATCACACTCTTTTAAAGTACCGATTTGAAAAGTAGTTTTTAAAGTACAGATTTTAAGCTATAAAATTCTTTTTTAAACATCATGATACGATGATTTTTGATGAATTTAGTCTATCTTAAAATTTGCCTATTTTTACAGAGTCGAGGTGATTCTTTAATTTTTTTGAATAGTGTGTAATTTAAATGTGCAGCCATTTTAACTTTGAGTCTTCTTAAATACGATGAAACGAATAGAAATTTCTAATTCCCCTTCCAAAATCAATTGAATAAGAACATCTGATAGTGAAATTATATAAAATCCAAAGATCCAAAGGCATTGCGTTAAGAGTAATCCAGAATGAGCTAAGTAAAAGTTGCCGAATCAAAAAGTATTAATTGATTTAATTAAATACAACAGTAGTCATAAACTGTTAAGCAAACATTTGTTAATTCAGACAAATAATATGTTTTAAATTTTAATATGTTTTAAGATTTTTTTGACTTAAATATATAAATATTCAAACTAAATAATCATTACGAATTGAACGCATTTAATCAAGTTAACAATTTTTTTTCTTAATATAGCTAAAGTTAAATGCTGATTCTTTTCTTAGTGTATTTGGATCTTTGAAGATTTTATATACTTAACTTGATTACCAGAAATCTTATTCAATTGACTGAGGAGAAGGAATCAGAACTTACCATTTTCATACTGATACATTTCTTATCATTAAAGAGAACTCGAATTAAGAGAACCGTTTAAATTGTTTGTCTCATCCTTCTTTGCAAACACTATAGGTTTGTTTGTTATTTCTGCACTAGACTGAACTAGAAACTCTCTTTCTCAGTTTTCAAAAAATATCTATTGGTTCTGTCACAGAAAATAAATCTCATGTAATTTGTTAATAATTTAATATTTCGCATTAATAACTACTAATATTTAAACACAGTCATATATATATGAATATACATATATATTATAATATATGTATATATGTATATATGTACGTCAAATATTCTAAACAAGCGAATATCGATCAGAGCATGATTATAATTATAATTATAAAAAATTATATCAAACAATTCGTAATGTATAATACAATCGTATACAACTGATGGTTAGATCATAAGAAGTTTTGTTGAAAACAATAAGAAGGTTTTTTCAACACTTTTATTACGGCGGCGGTTCAGGCGTCGTGAAAAATGAAGGCATCAACGCGGTAGAGCAGTATGGCGCAGAAAAATATTTCAAAATGTCGACGTCGGTATCAAAGAGCGTTTAAGACTGCTTAATTCTCCTCACTTGGAGACGGTAACGGCAGCTGCTGAGGCAGATATGCTGCGCAGAAAACGCTGACAACCCTTTACTAATGTTCGCAATTCCTTATTCCGCGGAGATCATTTATAAAATGCCACGAGCTACTTGTCCACCGAGATCCGAGGATAATTTGTTTGGAATTTGGTCTGGAGATTACAGAAAGTGTAACGCCTTGATTAATACCGCAACCGAGATTCGAGAGGTGAATCGAGACTGGATTATGAAGAGTTCTCTTGCGGTGAGCATCGATTATGCATGCACGCTTGATTTGTCTATCTCTTCTTTCTTCTCTTTTTTCTCTCTGCTGTTCCTCTTTAGCCGTGATTCGGTTTCATTGTCAAGCTGAAGACTATATCATGCTTCGCGACGAAGTCTGATTTCGTTAAAAAATTAGTTATATCTCGTCTAACGTTATGCAATGTTAAAAAAAATGGATATATAGCTGATAAAACAATTTCCTACAAAGAGTACAGAAAATAATATGATGGGACTCGTGTTCAGAACAGTGGAATTTCTCTTGCGTCAGAAAATTACTGTAATTTTAATACAGATGATATACCATTTCATCGATATCCGCTTAGAAGATCGTTCGGCTTGCGATCTGCTCGTGGGCTCTCCTACGCACCGTATACTTTATGATCCGGAAAATTGAAATTTTACTCCGGTATAACATTACGGAAATGTGGTGCTACATTTGAAAATTGTTACGCTATTCACTGAACCATTAAACGTGCTACGGCAAGTCAATTAAGGGAATTTCCCCAATCTAACTTATTTTCAATTCACAGGAAATATAATCCAGCACACATCTGCCGTAAAAAAAACAGCCAATATTTTCGCTTCCATGAAGCTTGAATAATTTCTTCAAAAAAATCTCGATAAAAATAATATTCTCTCACGTCACTAAAAAGTTCAGGAATCCTTAGAACCGGTTACTAAAATATCTATATCTTTCTTTTTATTAATCTCTTGAGACATGTACGCATATAAATATATATGCGTAGAGAGGAACGTGTTGGTTTTGTAAATGTTGGTCTTGCAATGTGCAATATAGGTGGGCGAGTCAGGCTATCCACTCAAAAAAAAAACCCAATCCCGATCGTCTCGCGAATAAACGCATCTCTGTGAATAATCTTTTCTATCTTCTCAGGAATTTAAAGATGCAAAACCGCTTCTGTGTAGATACTCATACACTTACTGCGAGCTGCGCGATACTTCGTAACAAATAAAGTGCACGGTCTCGGCAACAATGGCAGATTGTAAGCAGATACCTAATTCAGAATTAGCTTAACGCCTCTGGGTTTCTTTGTAATCCGACTCCCCGGTATTAGGCTCTTTGAAACGCTTCGCATGTACGTATGTTGCCTCATATATCCCAGACAAAAAGATATATATATATATATATCTTCTAGAATAAGAATTCTCATTTGGATAATTCGTTGAAAAATCAACAGAACTCGATTCTTTGGACAAGTTACATTTACGATACTAAATCAATACATATAGAGAAGATTAAAGCAATTCTAAAAATATTAAATGTCCATTTTGTAAATGCAACAAAATACAAATTTTACATTTCCAATACAAATAAAATGCCTACGTAAGTCTCGATTGGTGCATAAATTATATATATATAAGGCGATAAGATATAATTCGCAAACAATTGTACTCAAATCAATTGCACTTACTTTGGAATGTAATAAACGAAGTTACAAATGTTTTGACTCTGAATTTGAGTACTCTTCAATACATAATTCAGGTACAAACTAATTTACGCACTAAGAATCGCGGAAACTTAAGCACGTTACTTGTATTAGATTTATTCTTGAAGCCCCCTATAAAACTATTAACTTTATTTATTTTACTTTACATTTTTAATTGTGTAGCTTATTCGAGTTTTCAATATCACGACTTCAGATGATTGAAAAATATTTAATATTCTTAGTATCATGGTTTATTGTGCAGCAAATATGATAGAACCGTCACGAAAGAAAACGAGAAATTGGACGGAGCAAAGCCACCCCGGGCTACTATTCTGGCGAGTATTGAAATATTTCCGACGGAATTCCCATAAAACGCAGTTGGGATACGAATGAATGAACGGTCTGCGTCCTACCGCGGTCGCCGGGGATTCATAATTCTTTCGGGAAACTTTTTACTGTCATTTTCCACCTGCCGATCCGCCATTCTCACCTGAAATAAAGGCCGCTGATGGCGTACGCGAGCTATTGTTCGTCGATGTCGAAACACTTATTGATCCATCGATGCAGACGACGGTTTATCGATAGGTCAACCTTTGCTACTTGCATCCGCTTGTGTATCGGCGTCTACAATCTACGTGCAACAATCTGCAGCATGACGTTCCATATTTATGTTAGCACCTAGCGATGGTTTGCGCGCAATAATTTGTTAGCGCGATGACAAGAGAGAGACTCTGCGTTTCGTCCAAGCTCGCAGCGTAAAGTTAGGCCGGCGTCATGGGGCTGTAACTTTTCCGAAACTGACGTTCCTCGGACGTTCTTTTTTCGTCGCGTAAAGAAGGTCGCGTCCCAATTTCCGCGAGAGTAACGAACGCGCTCGGAAAAGACTCTCGTTAATTTATTCAAAACGTAATCGAGTTTCCGGAAACGAAGTTCGGTGACTTGTTACACGGGAATAGTTACCCCGAAACGAAGTTCCGAGCGACTCCAGGAGATTCGTTCGGAGTTTTTACATTTCTCAAAAAACTGCTTGATATTACAGAGCGCCCGTCACCGGAAATAAATCGTAGAACGTAAATAGAATTGCAGGCCGCGGCGCGTTAGCCCATATTTTGCCCATTTAATGTTAAACCGCTGTCGCGTCGTCCGCGCTGATCAATCATAAAAGTACACTATTAAATATTAAAGGATTAAAGTTAAACAAATTTAATTCTTTAATAATACTTCGTTTTCAGTTTTAATTTTTAAATGTATCAAAATGTATTATTTTAATTCAAAACATGTGATTAAAAGAACAACCATAGCTAATTCAAATCATTTCTGTGGTTAAATCGCTTAATTTTAAAATAAAGTAAGGTAAAAAAAAAACAGTATTTATTAATGTATACATTTAGTAAATAATAAACTAAAATCGAAATGAATTAATGTATTTCTTGAGTAAAGATGTTTGACTTCATAGTTTCAGTTTAAGTTAACTATGTATTGTGTAGCAGCAGCGGTAAGAACCTTATACGGTAATTAAAAATAACTTAAATTGAGTGTAATTTAACATTATGAATATTTAAAGATATATCAGCTGTATAGTTTCTGGAATAAAGTACAAAAAGTTATTGGAATTGTAAATTTATACTTTCTGTATAAAAATAAATGTTATACATACACATATGAAACAGTTTGCTAAGATCAATATTTATATTTAGCAATACAATTTTATAGTTTAAATAAAAAATTTTTATACTTTATCACTATTTAAAAAAAAAACTTCTTATTAAAATAATTCTTTATTCTAAATCGCTGCCAAATTTTTTGTATTATTTTCAAACACAATATAGAAAAATCTGTAATTTTTTCATAAATTTTTCAGTTTACAAAAATAAGTGTAATACATTCTTAACAATGTATATACAGAATTACAAAACTGTTACGCTCACCGAAAAAGATTTTCGCGCAATCGTCCCTAAATCTTTACAAATGGTTTGTATAACACAATCGGAACGGCCAGCTGTGGCCAATTTATTCGACAATACCTCGCAGATAGTCTGAGCCTTCGATTTTTATCGGATTCTGTGGTCTCGTCCGATGATTGCAGTTTTAATCAATGCGCGATGTAACATCTGTCAGCAAAACAACTGCATGCGTGTCGCACCGGTGTGAACGAGCGAACCGATTCTCGATTACGATAATCACATTGATTGTTTACAAGTCAAACTCCGAACGGCAGTAATTAATTCGATTTGAAATCGGAAGATCCGCAAATTGTGCGCGAGCAAAAAACACGCGCGATTGTTAAACGATCGAAACATCAGGCCGTAAAATGAACGATAATGTAATCAGTGTGCGAAAATCAAACGAAAAATACGACATTTGCCAAATACGCGCCGTGTTTTGCCAAGATTGGAAATTCCAAGCGTAAAATGACTGATGCTCCAATTATCGATTTGTACAGTGCAACGAACACGGGAATTCTGTTCATTCGTGAACTGTTACCGCATTAGTTATTAACGAGTCATCACGGTATATTTGAGTCCGATCATTTTCCATCTACTATCGTGACATCTTCCTTCGATGTTAAACGTAGATTTTTCTCATTAAATCGAAATTTCCTCGTTAATGTCGGTACCGTGAATATAAGTATTATGATTGCATATGAATATCTACGCGATCTTTATAGCGAGAGCCGTGCTTCGGTACACGCAGGATGTTCCTTCGTCTGATTTCACCGAGAATATTCCCGTATTCGTCGGCAAGTAATACTCTCATCACGAGGAGTCCGCGATGTAATTTTCCTGTATGATTTATGGCGGCTATAATGACCGAACGAAGGTCACGATCCCCCGACAAGATCTTCTGGAATCGATCGAAGTCTAACGCACGTATACCTGTGCTTTGGGATTAACGCAAGCAGGAAAGTATTCTTTACTTATTTCTTGTGGTCTAAATTGTTTGTAACATTGCACATCTTTTGCAAGTTAGTTTAAAGTAATCATAATAATTTCCTTGATTTTCACTCAAGTTAACTCTCCGGATTTGACGTAGATCCATTGGACTTAATCAATTATAAATCTCTTTGTCAAAAATATCAAACTGTTCAATTTTTTATGTTACATCTGCAAATTTAAAATATTCTTATTAAATTACAGAAAGAATAATTTTACTGAGGTGTCTAAACATTTAGTTATTTCCGAATAGTTTTAATGGATCATTTTGACAGATCAACCAAATTTTTTTCAGATTTGTATGCTGCAATTTCAGATACTTCAGCAAAACCGTTCTCTCCGTGTAATATTCATCTTTTATGTCATTTTGACTTTGTGAAATTAATAATTGGTGCATACATTTAATTAACATAAATTAAATGTATCCTTATAAATCCAGCATCAATAATTGTGTTACAGATTGTAGCGTCAATTTCAACAGAGAGTTCTCTGAATCTGCTTAGCAGCTCAATTTTATCCGATACATCGGATAATCTTATATTATATCCCGAGCATACTCAACAAAAGGCCAATCTCATCTTTAAAGTCGCTGTAAATCATACACGACGAAGTAACAATCCATCTCGCGTACTCGTTAACTCGCACATGTGTGTGATATTCGCGGCCGAAGGAAACGTGCTTACGCTAAACAACTCCGTCTAGGATAGCGTCTACCACTCTGCGTTTAGCCTCACGGGCGTCAGGTATTTCGCTACCGCTTACCTGTCCAGCCAGTTTTTGTCGGTCAGATCAGGTTTGTTCGAGCTCTGGCGTGAACGGACGGACTAGCACCGCTGTTACCATTGTGCTAGCTCGGCGAGATTAAATTCATCAAGGCGTCGATCAGCGTCAACGTCGATTGAGAAACGACAGATGCGTATTGACGAGGTCGTTTGTATCAACCAGCGATATTCCAATCAAAGCTGATAACGGCTAATAATCAGCCAAAGAGAGGCAAGATCTTACGTGTTGGATACGATCAGGCTGATTATATCGGGCGAAGGCAACGGACTGGGAAACGAGATAATGCGCGCCGCGCACGATTTCCGACTATGTTGTTCCGTGGCGAACTGACTTTCACTTGTTGCTCTCGAGCAGCATCTCTCTTTCAAGAATCGCTCCGGTCCTCGCATGTCGTCGCGATCATGATGTAAGAATATAAGGTGTATGTACTGTTGCGCATAATGGTTGCAAAATATTAGAAAATAACTTAAAGAAATAATTAATCAAATTTTTATCAACACGAATAAGGCTATTTTTTATTAAAACAGGTTTTAGTTTCTACACTGAAAAAAAGTAGTTGAACTGTAGTTGCATTAATTGGAATTCTGGTTGGACAAATTATCATTTTTTGATCGAATCTATTTTAAGTTAACAATTCTAATTGATATCAGAATCTTCTGATTTGTTTATTTTCAATCAGAAATTTGTCTCAGTGTAATAACATTTTTTCCGAAATCTTTTATATATATATATATATATATATATATAAATAAAATGTATACATATATATATATATATATGTATATATATATATATGTATATATAATAATTTATAATTTAAGCAAATTGTGTGTCAATTATTTGTCAGTCTTAAACTGAAGCTGGAGTACATAATATCATATTAAATTAGCAATTTGATAATACTAATGCTAATGAACAGCTTTGAAACACTTGCATTATAAAGAACTTATTGCGAAAAATATCAGCTCAATCTAAATTCGAATTAATCTCCCAACATTTTGTGAGTATCTTATTTTTTTTTTTACAAAGCATTCATATTCTTTTATACAATTTGAGTTGGTTTTTACAACCAATTTTTTATTAATTCAAAGAGCAGCCATATTGGATGTCTGAGCATATCTAGAAAATAATAATATATTTTTGTATTCATGAATGTACTCAGAATTTCAATTGGGAAGAAAAGGCAAAAATTTATCTTCATGCAAAATTTATTAAAATACTTATATTATAAAGTTATGGTCCTTCACCAAACTTTCATATGAATAACGCATCACCAACCATCAATGAGCGTTTAACTTTTAGTCATAAAAATGAATTTCATAATTTTATTGTTTCTTTTTGTTAAAATCTAGAGAGGGGGGGGGAGCGCCTCCTTAATTATGATCACAACTTCAAATTCGTTCGATATTTCGGCATTGCGCGATCATTACGCGTTTCTTGTTTCGGTGCGAGCGAAACGTATACGTTAACAAAATAAAATTTGTAACAATCTGACAAAGCGCATTCGGCATCACCGATTTGCGTTTGGTCAACGGGAGTGACATTTGCGGTCTAATCAGCACTGTTGCTTGGAACCGCGAAATTGCGGACGCCTAAGGTGAAATACCGCGGAATGGGTAGCCGTCTGCATGCGCGTGTATGTATGCGTTCGTTCGTATGTGCGTGATGCATGTACGCGCACTCGTACACCTCGATGGCTGGTAGTTAATGGATGCTTAGAGGTTGATAGCCTTGAGTCCAGTATGGGCCATGACTGGGCTCTACCACGACCGACTGATTCTCTTTGGCTTTATCTTTCTTTCTTTACTTGGTCACTCCTCATCTCTTGAAAGCGTTGCTCTTTCTGTTACTCTTATTCGTCCATCCATCTCTTCATCATCTCTACTGAGACTCTTTTAATGTACCCATTCCTGTAACTCTTGATAGAAAAATTCTATTAGAAGCCGAAAATAAATGACGCGAAATGTTACGTTTAATTGGAAAATGCTTGCGTAAATTTGACTGATACTATACAATAAAACATTTTACTTACATGTACTTACATGTACATGTACTTATGTGAAAATCGGTATTTATTAAAGTATTTTGTGTTGAATTGTTAATGTATTTGAGTAACATAATGTAATTGTGTTATTCGAATATTTTATGTTAAAATGTCTAACATTTCTTGCTATTAAAATAATAGAATTTATGAGTAAACAAACAAATTACATAAAAATAATATATTCGAAACATAAATTATAAGAATAAGTCATTGTACAATACATGAATAAAAGATGAATATACGTGTTAATTAAACATATTATAAATTAATTTTTTTAATATGAATTAATATAAATTAATTTATTCATTTTACTGAACAAATATGCTGCGACAAATTGTTTCTAAATTATCAAAGTGTCACACTTTTTATGTTAACATAATGATTGTATTACATTCTAATATATTATTTTTGTTTAATTCCAACTGTGTAAGTTTCAATATTTGAATTGAGATATATCTTTGGGTATACTTATTTAATTATTAAACAATAATAGATTTATTTAATTACTAGACAAAAATATTTTAATGAAAAAAAACTAAATACCACAATACATTTATATTATATTTTTATAAAGTCTCGTTAAATAAAGTAATATATAATTTTATTAATTTTATAAATTTTATATCTTTAATATTATTTTATGCTTAATTGTAAAATATAATTTTTATTAAGCCATATTCTTAGCCATATTCTTATTCTTCATGAGAGTCTTTAAATAATTTATTACCTGTGCATTGAGATACTTTGATACATATAATCTTTGTCCTCCTTTGTGACACTGATCGACTCTTTTACGAAGTCGGAATTCGAATACCTATTCTTTAAAGAAGAGAGCTCATCCATTCTCCCTTGGAATCTTTTGTAAAGCATGTTATGGTATTAGAGACATTTGAGAACGAAAAGAATCCGTAGTAATACAAAAAGGATAGTAATACAAATACAAGCGCTATGATTTTTAGATCTATGTAGCATTTGTAAATGGGTTTGAATAAAAATAAGCGCATTACTATCGTCTTTTCTATTTTCTCACTTATTCAAAGAAAATCTAAAGGAAATGATAAAGTTTAGGAATGAAAAGTGCGAAATCGTCAATAAATAACAAGGTATATCTAAATGAAAAAGATAAGTTAAAATTTATGCGTTATAAAATGAAGAAAAGTTAAACGTTATAATGAAGTGCGAGTATTCAGCTTAATGTCTTTCAGTTAATTATTAAAAATTGCTACTCTATAAGGTAATAATGATATCTGAAATCTTTTAGAAGGTGTCCGCGTGAAAAGAGATTACATAATGGACGTGATGAGAGAGGATTTTTTTCCCTCGCAGTTTTACTTTTACTAAAGAAGATAAGTATTTTATCGTTATCTTATGATAAAGACATCCCCACGCTGTAAAGTATAACATCGTAAATCATTTAAGAGAGTGCATCCTGAACTTAATGCTGAACTATATTAAAAAATTCTCAAACAGTCTTCGCGTCGGCGCGTCATATTTAGAAAAATGAAGTTACGAGAAATTCTCATTAAGGTGGCGATAAGTTTTGCGACATTAATGACGAGACGTCTTATGCATGTAAAGCCATTTAGTCGCAGCACGTAGCGCCTTCGAGAGGAGAGGAAGATGAATAAAAGGAAGAACTGCGAAGAACTTAAGAATATTAAGATAAAATCAATAGAGAGAGAGAGAGAGAGAGAGAGAGAGAGAAAGAGAGAGAGAACTTAGTTTGGAGGAAGTGTTCGCTCGGGCAGCTTGAGAAAACTTCGCTCTTAATTAAGGTAATGGTGTCCAAGCACACAAACGAACTGACTGTGAGGGCGAGCGAGATGCTGAGGACGGTAGGGCGTCGATAAGACAAGAACAGCGGGAGAGAGGGGGTAGTGGAAGGAACAGAGGACTACGGGGCCTTCTGTTGTGTCCCTTTCTGCGAGTTCCTGGTACATGGTCGGCTCCGTTAGCTTAGTCACTAGCAACTACCGGGGCAAACATAGGACTGACTGCGGTCGTGCGTTTGTCTCACTGTGGACGCAATTTAGAGTCGTCTAAAGTGCCATCTGCATCTTTGACACCGTGCGTAAATTTAAATGCTAATTTGACATGACATAAACGCTGTCCCATGTAAAACCCTTTTTCCGGAAACGTGATAGATCGAGCGTAACGCATCTCACGTCAAGAGACTGTTACAATAACATAAATTTTTGCAGACGCAGGTATACATTGTATGATTTATTGCACGAGCGAAATTTACGAGTCAATTAGAGCGCATTCTGAAAATTTATACCCTATAAACAATTCGCGGAAGCGGTAACATTCGTCCTGTCCAACGTTAAGTATTTTGTTTAACCTTTCTGTCAATGCATCGGTAATACTCAGGTAGCTATACCAAATTTTAAACAGTAACAATTTTCATTTTTGTGCGTTAATGCTTCAAAGCCATATTCTTCGAAAAACAGTTTTGCTGATTTTATCTCGTTTTCACTTTTACATTTTTAACGAAAATCTTGTGAAACGTGGTAATGAAAAAGTGAAAAAATTGAAAAAATTGATAGAAAAGGGTTAACACACATATTCGTAATCGTCGATAATCGTGTTATATTCCGAAGAAAATAATCAGAATGAAATTTCATGTCTCACAGGCTTGCTGGCACAGTGAACGTTAGAAATTGAAGCTGCAAATTTTCCATGCAGGTAAATATGTTATTACGATTACTCCACGAGAGAGTTTTAAAAATATTTGCAGTGCTTCTAATACATTACGCTCCGATCGATATACGAACCACGGTGCATTAAAAACAAAACAAAGCATATACTTTCATATGCGTTTCATGCACGATTAACCATTGTTATTTACGCCTGATTACCAAAAAACAGTACAATGCCTCCTTTCACCGAGCAATTATTTATCACTTTATGAAGCAATGGCGTTTGTTAAATGCATCGGCAATATTATCGCGATGATTTTAGTCCCCGCGTAATCTGCATATAATGAGCTGTTCAAAGATGACGGCAGAACTAGATAATATTTGCCGTACGTTCTTGTGTTGTTCGAAAATATGAAACATGCAACCCATTAATTCCGTTATTTGCGCATTATCGCCAGTCGCAGTACATGCAGTACTGTGTATTTTGATAAATGTATAATTACCATCTATAAATATAGGAAGTGTATAAGTATTCGTGTACCAGTTGGAAAATTTGTATTAAATTTAACACATTGCATATGTCATAAACAATTTATCCAAGCCTTTGTGCTTATTTAACACAAAATGAATGCATTAGAAAGTAACATAAATATTATGTAAAAAAATTTATATAAAGAAGATAATACTGACATAATTTATAGGCAAACTATGGAAGTATATTTTTTCAGTAAAGTTAGCGCATTTAGGATACGTTAAAATTATTATTAATATTAAAAAATAAACATTTTCATTAACAAAGCAATTTATTAACAAAGAATAAAATAGATTGTATATTTTTCGAAATTATTTTACCTAAAAAAGTGTATAATAATTAAAATATAAATAAAAAATATA
>Ga0157364_1004052_pt1 | contig 14481 bp, 10 predicted proteins | sample AttsexASBM2_FD_111476 | JGI IMG/M metagenome (GOLD analysis project Ga0157364, IMG submission 111476) | Fungus gardens microbial communities from leaf cutter ant in Ribeirão Preto, State of São Paulo, Brazil - Atta sexdens ASBM2 | ecosystem: Host-associated > Fungi > Mycelium > Unclassified ... | reverse complement strand
TAGCATTTTTTTCCTGACGCGTTAAGCAACATTAAAGCGCCATACGAAGAGCATATGAAAGCTTATAAATAGTTGAATGACTTTGTATCTATAGATTTCTTCCTTTCATATGTCATCTTCTGAATGTGTACCTGCTGTGCTGATTCAGCGCGCGCAATGCAGCCGCGGAATTCCCGGTGGGACACATTCTGAACGAGTTGTTCCGTATGTGATATCCATAAAAGAGCAGTGTTATAGCGTTTCAGATACGACGGCAGGAACGAGGCCGTGAAAATATCGCACGCGTAAAAGGCGTCTATGAAAGAGAGCGCGGACATCCTTTAGAGCCAGCCGATATTCCGCGCGATTTATTTTCAATCCAAGCATCGCGTTTTCGCGTTGAAGCCGATAGAGCTTTTGCTAACAAATTGCAAGATTGCGAATAATCGCAGCGCCTTGAATTAATTATAGCAAGCCATTACGCGATTGTATACACAGATATAAAATAGTTGCCGTGCAATAACTGAGTCTCGATTAATTTCAGAAAATTAATGTTTTTCACATTTCACTTGTGTGGACTTTCATCCGTAATGCATAAATGTACATTTAATCATAAAGAGAGAAAGAGAGAGAGAGAGAGAGAGAGAGAGAGAGAGAGAGAGAATACCACTGCGATTCAAGTTGTAGACTTAAGTTTCGAGGACGAAGCTACTTGTTATATTGTACGAACGGCGTGTACTTGTGAATGCATGTCTCTGCACGAGTCTCGTCGGCTCGTGCGACCTTGTAAATGATCGATCTCGATCACGTTGTGTACTATATACGTGTAATACTTTTTTTTTTATTTATACGATCGCATGTTTGCTCATGTCATTCTATTGTAATCACAATTAACCGAGGCAATGACGATGGTGCATACTGTTTGTATGTGATCGCAAGAATACCGATGAAGCTTCATGGCAGTTGTTGCGGGTTTCCACTGCGACTTGTTCACACGATCGCATCAGCGGTACTTAACGACTGCCATGCGGAGAACGCGTCATCGACACTCGTAAATGGTGGAGAGTACTTAATTAGGCACGCGTAATTGTCCATTTCCTCTTGCAGTTTTCGACCACGCTATTCGACTTTGTGAACTGAAAGGTCGACAGATCCGCGGGAAGATATTGAGAGTTGGGGGAGGCGACGTTGAGAGGAATTGCGTATATGATACGACTTGATTGAATGTATATCTCTAGTCGTATACAGCAGGCGTCTACTGCAATTTATAAGCCGCATTTTATACTGAAAGAGAAAACAAGAAATCACGTGCATGTACGTGTTACAAGTGTTCTCCGATTATAGCGATGATATCTTTACTCGTATAGTTGTATAATATTTAAGCGCGAATTCTGTAAAAAATTGTTAATACCTAATAATAAATTTATTATATTTACATAATAATGGAGTTTTTGTTTACAACACCAACGCTCCACAAAAATATTCTTTCGTCACAAAACACACGACCGTTCTGCCGAATTGTTACGTAAATTATTTCTAGTTCATTCAAGTTTTCACACAGCTGAAGCAACTTTGTCTAATTCTCATGTTTTGCATTTTCACATATAATAAATCATGTCTTTAAAGCGAGAACGTGTGGAGTATATTATCCCATACAGCACACTTTATTTAAGATGTCTAACATGTCTTATTTAACATCGTTAACATTATTATGTAAATTTTTTTTTTAAACTGACTGACCTATGATTTAACAACTTTTTTGAAACCTTTGTTAAATTATAGATAATTTGAAATGTATGATTTGAGTATTTTGTTAGATATGACAGACAGCATTATCATATTATGAATATATGTATTAGCGATACTCCAATTTTACTGTATTACATCTTTTTATGGACGTATGGATTTTTTATCATTACACTGATGAAGACTCAATCGAAAAGGTTAAAACGTCTGTCATTTTTTGCAAGAATCAAATATACGAACGTTTACACACGTCTAATCTATTATATGTTGGCTGATTTCACATTATTTCTTTATTTAAGAGACATTCTGGAAATGTCCTTAAAATGTCCAGAGGACATAGAAACGTCTTCTCTTGGAGTCTCTGTGTTAAATGGGATGTAAAATTATTACGCCCTTGTAAAGTTATTGCGTAGCTAACTTTATCGTCTCGACAGTATTTTTAATACATTACACGCAGAGTTGCTGACACGTGATGCATCCTTCCATGCGAAAACTCATTTCAAAGTTCGTTCTAAAATCACGTAGCCCTGTGCCTTCGATAGTTTCGACTTTATGCTCAAAAAAGGAACAATTATAATGCAGTCGGAATAATGCTCTACATATGCAAGTCTTTAATTAAAATAGCTAAAACATTTTAATTAGAACGTGGGAAATTATACTTGGAGCTGCCTTAGATCTCACACTCATCACTCATACTCGTAGGTGGGAATTGTAAGTGTGTCGGTGAGGTACGAAACCGTCAACGGGATCGTTCTGGGTAGCGGGTTTCAACCGTATCCGACGATAGAGCGTCGGCGCCGCGACGACGAGAGCACGCAGACGCATTTGGACCAGCGTCGGTGACGTAGAAACGAGAAACTAGAAGCGAAAGCGGGATCCGGAGGCAGACTCGTTCGTTTTGCCAGGTAACGTTCAGGCTATCCGCGGCGGTAACCACTCGATCGCGGTCCTCCTTTCTGGATTAATATGCGAGAAATTGCTTGAACCATGAGATAGGCAATTACTGTGTCCACGAGTTACGCGAATAAATACTGGAGGCATTTCATCGATCCTCCAGCGTATCGACAAGTAACAGGCGGGTCCGTTCTCCCATTCGCGACGCCAACAGCTCAGGCCGCGCAAATTCGGAGCGTCCAAACGATCGAACAGAGATGACGTATCATAAAGGGATCGCGAACCACCTGTAAACCGAATTGGAACGCCAAGACAAGGATTGTCTTTGATTACGTGCATCCGCTTTTGTGATTTCAACACTACAGTGTAATGTTGTTTGTAAGATAAACAACAGATTGTAATTGTGTAATTGTGTAACAGTTAGTACATTGGCGAACATCAAAAGCAAGACATTTTGTAATCGAGAAGAGTGAGCTAACGTTCGTGATAGGTAAATACTTGGATATATAGTTTAATAAATTAGAATAGTGTTTTGATAATTTCATTGTTCATTTATGTTTAATGAAAATGAATAAATAAATGTAATGAAGTTGTGTAAAAATAACTAAAGAATTTAAATAGATAAAGTTTAAATAGATAAAGAATTTTAAATTGTGTTTGACACGGAGTGTTTCTGAAATTAAAGAATTGAGGAAATACATATATATATAACACTTATATAAATAAAAAGTTGTTAATTTTCTTGTTAATTTTCTTTTCGATAGATTTCTAAAAGAAAAAATTATCCTAATTTAATTATTCTATATTTTTCCATTTCTGCTTTAAATTTCAGAGTCATAAAATTTGATCTTTTCAAAATTTTATCCGTTCAGTATTACTTTGAAAGCAATCAGAAATAATCGAAAAAACGTTTTTTATATAATATTTTTAAACATATAAGTAAAAAATAAAATAAAATTTTAAAATAAAAAAAATAATCTACCATGTTTTTTTCATGTTTATCAAGATAAAAGAAGAGTATTATAATTAAAACATTTTTTTAAGTATATTATTAAAAAAATATATGTAACTCTCTCATTTTAATTAAATTTAACATTTAACATTTTTTAAGTATTATTAAAAAGTATATATAATTTACTTTAATTAAATTCGACATTTAAATGCAATTATTATTATTATTTTTATTATTATTTTTTAGTATTATTTAATTATTATTATTATTTTGTTGAAAACAGTTGCAAAGCAAACATGAAATAAAACATTGCATATTTATATTTATTATAAACATTGTATAAAAATGATTAATTAAAGAGGAATTAATGAGTTTAAAATTTATATAACAAATTCTATTACGTTTCCATCCTATATTTGAACTTACAACAGGTCGCTCTGTTATATTTGCAGATTGATGACTAATTGGAAAATCAAGGATAACAGACATGAAATACTTAAAAGTCGCGTTGTTCACATTCAATCTATTAATATGGGTAAATAACATGCATGCACATTTTGTAACATTATGAAATATAAATTAAGTTTAGAAATAGCGACACGTGCAACTTAGACGTAGATGCTCAAACTATAAATAATTGTGGCGTAATTCTGTGTACTTTAGAGTAAAACAATCATTTTTCATACTTTGTATTGTTCTCGGTTGAATTAAATTCCGATTCTACTTCTGAAGGAAAGCAGAGAGAATTATTTTAAGAATCGCTTAAATTTACGCGATGTTCAGAAAAGTATAGTCCCCTGAGGGATATACAGAATTACTCTTGCTGGTCGCGATAAAGAAACAATCGTAAATTCATTGCCTTTTCCTTTCGGCAGTTGGCTGGATGTACGGTGCTCGTTATAGGCGCGTGGTTACTTCTGGAGCCCAGCAAAGGACACATCCTAAATCTTTTCGTACCTGATATTAAGCCGCACGAGACTATCAATCTGATAGCTTACAGTCTCCTCGGGCTTGGCTTCATCGTACTCACGGTCGGCTTCTTCGGTTGCCGCGCCGCGCTACGCGGAAATCAATGCATCCTCGCCACCGTGAGTGAAACGACATTTTTATTACCTCCGCCCCTTGGGGGCGCGCGTACCATTATAGACGTTGGGTCAGGGTCGGTGATGTTTTTATATCGGTGATTGTTTTTCCACAGTACATGAGCATGTTGATCGCGCTTATCATCACGGAATTGGTGACGGCCGCGATCGGTGGGTTAATGACTTTTCAGATCCTATCGGATTTGGAGGAAAGGCTTTCCAATAAACTAAAGGTGGATTATGGTCACGATTTGACCAGCGATCTTCCCTTCAGCCATAGTTTGGACTTTGCGCAGTATAAGGTGTCGTACCAACAGAGCTGCTCGTTTGACTGCTCATTGATCTTTATGGCATGTCTTGTCATTAAAAAAAATCGCTTATTTTTGTTATATAATCTTTTTTTTAATTGTGATATATTTTGTTCAATTCGTCTTGCGTATAATTTTTCAACTATCAATATTAATTATAAATTTTTGTATGTTTTACTTGAGATGTCAAGTTCGCGGATACGTGCTTTCCAGATCGCAGCACATCGTAATTGTATTTGTGCACGACACTTTAGCGAAATGATACGAAAAATTTTTTTTTCTTTTTCTATTAAAAATGTTATATTTAAAATTATTTCGTCTCATTTTCCCTGCAGCATGTATTACGCGCCAAAATACGCACGTAAATTATGTTTCATGCATGATGGGGTCGCATGCAATGCTTTGTCAGAAATCGTCTGCCCGATGAGACATTTCGCGATGGTTCGAAGAGCACATGGATGATTCCATTGCAGTTTAATTGCTGCGGTATATACGGCGATGACGATTACAATGGCACTGCTTGGTGGAGGGATGGTCAAATCTCGGGAAACAAGAGGCAGGTTCCCCTCACGTGTTGTGTTCTCAAAAATAGCGAGGTACATGTTTGAATTGATTGATTCTAAAACAACATATATGGATATTGAATTTCTGAAAGTTGAGAGAGTTTATAAAATGTTTTGAAACGTTTCGAAATAATAAAATATACAAATTCATATACAGTGTGTAATATTAATATTTAGAGATTTCTTTTGTGAAAACCATATAAGTTGTGCATAATGAATATTTTAATATTTTGATTGTTTTATGAATAATTTAATCTTCTGATTCATCTCTTTTTAAAATGTTCTTTATCTTAAATGTCTAATTAAGATTCACGGTTAGTCAGTAAAAGCGAAAGCTTCTGTTTTACAGAATAAAAATACAGGCAGCAGTCCAATGAGCGTTGTATCGAGAGTGTTTCATAAAAATGTGAGTAAAATGTCGGCGACGAAGCGAATGTATGAACTTTATGTGAGTAATCTTTTGTCGCTGGCAGCTGAACGAGAAGCCATGGCTGCATCCGCAGCCTAAGGATGAGGCCGCATGTCAAGTAGAAGACGAAGAGGGTCACGAGGGATATAGGCACAAAGAAGTAAGTACGCATCGTGCCGTGAAGCATCATGCCATTGCATGTTACAGTGTTGCATATTTCAAATGAACAACGCGTTTTCTCAGGGCTGCCTTGGAAAAGTAACGAATTGGCTGCAGTGCGAGAGCTTCACATTAGTATTCCTCGGTATGGCAATGGCAGGAATACAGGTAAATCTTTTTATTATTTTTTGCAAGCTCTTGGAAGAAATAATTTTGAAGAAACGTAAAATCAAAGATTCATATACTGTAAAAAATAAAATGTTAATTTTAATATTATAGTGGACTTTCTAAGACATGCAAAAATTAACATTTTTGTGTGTTAATTTTAACATTTTTGCATATCTCAGAAAATCCACTATACATCTTTAACTTAAATTAACATTTCATTTTTTACAGTGTAATTTTACTTAAAAAAGTGACTTTTCACACACACTTTATAAAACATTCTTATAAAAATTGTATTTTACAATAAATTTTACAATAAATTACTGTTTTTTTATTTTAAGGAGTTTTTTGTATCTTTTTGAAATAGAGATTGTAATGAATTATAAATAGAACAGACTTATCAAATATTTTCTTAATAGTTTCCTCCTCGGTTTCCTCTTTTGTATCTTCAATATTTTGTAAAAAGACTTTATTTAAGAAGTATTTTTGATCTTTAAACTTTATTAAAACGTCCTTGTAAAAATTTTATGGTAATTACTCTTCTATATTTAAAGAAACTTTGTACATTTTTTTTCAAATCGATTATAATCGATTATAAATAATAGAATAGATTATTAAATATTTTCTTAAATTAAATCTTTCTTTACTCTTATATTTTAAAAAAGAAATAATCAAAATGCATTTCAGACATTCGGGATAATAACGTCTGCTTTCCTCTGCCGAACGATAAGAGATATGCACGAAGAATGATCCAGGATTCGTAGTCTCAATGAAGTAAAGAGAATGTCGTGGCACGTCCAATCTTTACATTGACAACTTTGGAAGAAGAAACATATTTATTTTATATCTTCGGTATTGCTACTTGGAAGATTGCCGAAATTCGTTTCGGTTATGTGAGTTGGGACATTAATCGGGATTTGCAGTTAGGAAATATTGCGGGGAAGAAAGTAATATAAATATTTGTTCTATTCCACAAGGTGTCTGTTCATTGAGAACTTCGAATCGAAATAACAATAAGTGCTACGCTTAAATTTAGATCGATTTCCACTTCTGTGCGCGTTTTGCTGCCATTCAGCAATAATGTGACCAAAATGTACCCTGCTGTACATACAACTGTATGCATTTGTGTCGTGTTCAATCGAGTTCAATCTAACTAATACTAATAAAAAATAGCGATGTTATCGCTGGTGTTAGTACCTTACGACGACCATCGGGGGAGTTTGGCTAGCAACGTGAATTGTTATCCATGGCGTTCTATCGTCTTGTAAATACACTTGCCAAGAAAAAAGGATGGATATATGCGCTGCGTGCGTGAAAACTTTCGAGTTGTTTTCTTTTTTTGTAGAAAATTTACCTAATTTGAGATGTAAAATGATTTTTCGCACAAAGTTGTACATAAATTTTTGAAGAAATATCATAATTTTTAACAACTAAGATATTTATGTGAGTATGTTTAGGGGAGACTGAGGCTGATTGATGTATTCTATTAACAGACTTTTAAACGATGTTAGTAGTTCAATAAAAAACGCGTTACAATCATATAACGCTAATCTATCTTTGACTGAACTTGATGAGTTTTCAAAGTACGTTTAACTAGCCTAGATTCTTAGCTATAACTCGAATTAAAGAAATTAAAAAATTTCATTTACTTAGTAAAATGTCATTAAATTTTTACGTATATATATTTCTACTTAGCCTAATAATATATGTTCAAGATAGTGGCAAAATAATCTCTGTGTTTCGAAACTTGAAAAAAAAAAAATTACAAGTTTTGATCAATCCCAGCTTCTCCTAATGAACGTGTATGTTAGATCTTTATAGACATTTATCGTCCATCTCGAAATGGATGATGCACATATACATATATACATATATATATATATATATATATTATATACATATATTGGTGTAAAAAAATACGTCATATATATTCTTTAAGGAAATACTTTCCTCTCTCCGACACTAATTTTCGAAGAATATATTATTAATACAACTTGTGCCAAAAGAGTTTATTATACAATGAGTGACTTTTAATATGTTTTTATTTTCTCAAAACACTTGGCAAAACGAAATGTCCTGCGTTTATAGAACGCAGCTTAATGATAATAAAAATGTTGTTCTCTGTGTAAAAATTTGTTATTTATTTTATATTCTCACAAATTTATATTTTATCACCTCTAAAATTTTCAAAATTATATCTATTTACAGAATTAGTAGCTGCATTATTGTAAACATACATTCTTAACATTAATTTTATAAATTGTATTCCCTTAAATATAACAGTATCATCATATCGAATAAATCTATTAATTTGATATAAATTATTTGATCGAAATTAATAATTAATAATTACCCGATAAGCTTTCTTCATAAAAATAAACATCACGGTCATTCAGCGGTTGAACTGGTCGACAATTCAAAAGTAATGGGCCCTCTACTGAACAAAGTTTTCGAAATTTCTCTATCTGTAAATTATATTATATGACGATAAAAAGCTGAAAAATATTTTAGTGACGTATGATTTTACCTGGGATGAGGAAATAGCAATTGGTTCTTGCTGTACCATCCATGTGACAATTTCACTACAAGGTGGCTGGCTAAGAGAACCGCTATATGTATAATAATCTCTGTCAAAAGGCGCGAAAATCCATTCTAATGGAAAAGGAGGTATATAGACTATAGATCCCGGACAGGTAATACGCCACAAATTGTTTATGATATGATCCAAATAAGGATTATCTGTGTCATTTATCTGTGTCAAATGTCTTATGATAAGTAAGGATAATTACGACGAATTACTTTGATATAGTACATTTTACTAGTTTAATTTCTTAATACTTGTGCATTTATTTGTTAACAAAAAATATACTTGAAGGAAGAACGAAGTAATCGCTATTCCGTCTTTTGTTCCAAGTGCGATCGCATCTGTTGGTGATTTAATTCCACGTTTTACATGAATAATTTGTAGTTCCATAGGAAAACGGACATAGTCTAAGGTATGTTCACTGCCCTCTTCGTTTGATGGACCCCAGTGAAACATAACATTAAAGAAATCATATGTATCGGTCAAAGGTCCCCCTTGGAGTTGCGGCCATGTGGTACTAGTCCAGAATCCTCGGAGTATTACTGTATATTAACATAATGTTAAACCTATACCATTAAATATACTTTAATTTGCTTCTAGAAAATTTACCAGTATGACCATCATTTGCAATAGTCATCGACAGAGGTCCGCTATTATAATTGCTCCATCGAAGTGGCTCAGATGGTTGCACTACTACAGCGAGTCTAGTTGTGATATTAATAGGCGATTGATTGCTACCAGTGCTCTCAGGATATAGATCTTTCCATGTATGAGGACCATTCTGATAAGCAGCATAGCCGAATGAAAAAGTGGGTGAACGGTAATCATTTTCCATCCATGCAAATAACTGCGTCCATTCCAAAATTTCAGTTAATAGTAACACTAACGAAAGAAATTTAATATTAAAAAAATATTTTAAAATAGTTATTTTAAAAATAAAACCTCAAATTGATGATTACAAACAAAAATTATTAGAAAATAATGTTATCAAAAAAAAAAAACTCTCTCTCTGTAGAGGTTATTATTTTATAATTAAATCATTGCTTTTTATTTTTCTGAGAAATACGTACCCATAAGTAGAACACTGCTGCACGCAACCATACATTCTACTAACGAAAAACCCAACATTTTTGTATTAAAGCTTCCCTGACATTTGTACCAAAAAAACTCGGTGTTAAAACCTACGTGCGGTATTTCCGACGTAATAAATTTTTAAGCGAGTAATATACTTCACAATTTGTTTCATTCCGCATTAATTTCTATCAAAAATATTTAGAAAAGTACGAAATATAATGTAAAATAATTATTACGGTCAAATAATTTTTAAGAAAATTGATATATAAAGCTTACTTCAATTTATAAAAATAATGTGAAGCATGGTGCGAAGTAATGTGAAGTGTGTAATTCAAAGATTATAATGTATTAGTAGCTTCATGGCTAGTAACACCATGAATAATTTCTTACTTTTAAACAATCTTTAAATTATTTATTTCATTGCATGATCACGTCAATTACTCAGAACTTATTTCCAATAATGTTATCAAAATAATTAGTATCGACATTAGTATCAATATTTTAAAAATAACATGTCGCGTTTAAAAGAGATGAAAATTTAATTTTAGATTTCTTTCTGTTTAAAAGCTCGATGTATTCATCGTGATGCACAGATGACATCCAAATCTAAGAGTTTCCAATCACGTAAATAAAAATTTTTATATTTTATAGATAAAAAATGTGTTATAGATATACTTGTTTAATAGCTATATAAAAATGTCCTTATTATATTTATGTAATAAATTTTATTTTTAAGTGCGTTCTACACAAGAACAAAAATTATGCACGACGTCATCTTCGGGTCTTCCGAAATGGCGGCAATCTCCGATCGATATCAGTCGCGTTGCAGTATGGAATAAAAAATTTCCCCCATTACTTTTGACAAATTATTGGTCAAACATTGGCACAGCGATACTTGCAAACACTGGAAAAACAGGTTCTCTTCATTCAATATAAATTCCGAGCAATACATTACGCATTTATAGTTTAATAATTTTTAGTTAACATCGAATTGGCGAATAGGAGATTGCCGATAATGCGTGGCGGCCCATTGAAGGATGATGAATATCAATTTATGAATGTACAATTCCGATGGGGCCCGTCCAACTGTCGAGGCGCGGAACATTCTATCGACAATATTTGGTTAGAGATATGAATTTGATATGAAAAGTTACTAACTATGTGTGAAAAATATATTAATATTTTTCATTTAATTTAAATTTAAATTAAAATTATATTTTATTTTAAATAAATAAAACACGAATTTGTTGTCATAACTAATGAGATCAATGCAACGTCAAAATAACGGTATTTATCAAGGTATTCGATGGAAGCACAAGTCATGCATTGGAATACGCGTTATGGATCGATAGATAAGTGTTATGACAAATCTGATGGAATTTCAATACTTTCCTATCTTATGCAGGTATAATGATCGAAAATTAATTAAAATCTAACCTGTCAAAAATCTTCTTATATGATAAAGTTTTATTTTTAGAATAACTTTTGTTATAATTAAATTATAAAATTTTTAGAATAATTTTTATTATATGTTGTTGTAATTTAATTATAATATTATTAATTATAATATTTAATTGTGATAAAAAGGTTGTTGGTTGTCCTGGAATTCCAGACAATCCTACGCTTGCTCTAATCACTCATAAACTCCCAGAAATAAAACGAACGCAGAGCACCATAAATATTACTCCGGGTAATTACATAATATGAAATTATCTTTTTTTTAATAATATTTATTAAATTAAATTCTATTAATCATAGAATAGATCATATAATTGTTAATGTTAGTGTTTTCTTTTTTTTCTTTTCATTGTAGCATTGCAAGCAATTGAGAGCAATTTTCCAAAAATTATTTTTAATCAACTTTATTTTGAAATATACTTTAAATACTTATTTTAGAATATACATATATTATTTTTGTAATATTCGATAATTTTTTTATTTCCATGATAACTTTAATTACGTAGAATATTGTTTACAATATTAACATTTTTTAATTAATCATGCTTATTTACAGATTGTTTACGTTGGATGATGTATGCATGCACTTGTCCTGGATATTACACTTATACGGGTTCTCTTACTTTTCCTCCGTATAATGAATGCGTCACTTGGATAATCGTGCCAAATGCTATAAAAATATCCTCCAATCAAGTATATTAAAAGCATATATGTATTAATTTAACTTAAAAAATTATTTACAGTTTCAAATATTGACGTATATAATGTGATAATTTATATTTATCATAGATCGAAGCATTCAGAAGCCTTTACAATCATAAATGGGAGCATATAGTAAGAAATTATAGATCACAACATCTTCTTCATGGAAGAAGGATTTTCTTTGCCACAAATGATGCAGTAGTTTGATCGATTAAAATATATCATTGTTAAAGAAATAAATTCAATTAGAAATTATTAAACTGAATCCACATTGAACAAACAAGCATGAACAAATACGAATGAATAATGTGTTGAAATATATCGTTTGTGTTTGCTTGCTTGCTTTAATCCGGCTTATAATGTATATAAAATAGGATTTATATATTTTCCTCTTCTATTTTCCTTTACATATTTTCATTTTATTTTATGAAAAGAATGGATAAGAATTTTATTTTTTTACTAATGTTCCGAAATTTTATAATTTGATGATATATTTTTATATTACATTTATGACAGAGAGAAATCTTAGAAGATACAGATAAGGACATTTTTCCTGTAACCACAAAAATGTCTCCGCGCCCTACTGCCCACTAAAGAAGTGGATGTAAACTACAAAAAAAAATATATTTTTTGCAGTAATCCTGATGAAAATAAATCACTGAAATCACTGACAACTAAAATCTATCAAATTAATAGATTCAGATTTCTCTTTGCCTATATTCATAGTCAGATCTTATATTTAAGATCGTTTTAAGTACAATCATAAGATGTCATGAACCAATCCGAAAGCATCTTAGGACATTACTTAATGTAGTCTTAAAATAAGAATCGACTATGAATATCGGCCTTAATTTGTAATATTTTACTGCGAATGAGGCCCATTTTTAACAATTTGATTTAATTTAATTTTGGATTTTATTTACTCTTATATCTCTTTCTTATACACTAATATAATTTGAAGATAATAGCGAGATATTTCAATTGATAAGATGCCTAATGTGTATTTTATCAAATAGCACAATAAAATGTATTGAGAATTTTAAGAATTTAGTTTGTTTTCATATTATCGATTTACATATAACTTTAATATGCGCAACAATTCTGCCAATGAAAAACGCTATTAAATTTTAGAGACTCTCCATCATCTCCGCCGATTTTATCGGCGCTCCTCTTTTTTTTGTAAGTATACTCACTCTATAAAAAAAACGAGATATTAATAAATTTAGTTCAGACATGAAAACTGCGCGCCGCAAATTTTTCAGACTTTCAATACAATCAATCTGAACGCTATATAATAATCCCCTCTAAATCAAACTAGAAAAACTGTAAAGAGCGAGAAATATTACCTCAGCACAGGATATTTTTTTTGTGAATGTGTGCGCACAGATCCACAAAAAAAATGTGCTGAGGTGGAGATCCAGCTATTCTTATGTATTTTGAATCGCTGAATAATCTGACATCAAAATATCATCTAGGGTAAATTGTCAATCTAGAGCGAAAAAATGGGGAAAAATGGAAAAAATTGGTCATTTTTTCGCTCTAGATTGAACATTTAACCTGGATAATCTTATTTTGTCAGATCCATATATAGTGACAAAATATATAAGAATAGCTAGATCTCCATCCCAGAAGCGCTATTCTGTAACTATTTTACATGCCTATCGATAGTGATCGGTATTGTTGCGCAGCTTTTTCATCATATCAAATATCTGCACAATGACTGTCTTACAACTGTTAATAGGTATGTAAAGACAGTTACAGTGCCCCAGCACAGGATACTTTTCTTTGTGGGCTTGTGTTATTAATTATAATTATATTTTATTAATATAGTGATTATGCTAAGAATGTGTAAGTTAACTGAAAATACTTTTCAACTTTTGTTATCGTTATTTCTTGAATAATTCTAATATTTTGTGTGTGACTTATAAAATCCAAAGCCACCTTGAGTTATTTCTTAAAAAATATATTTTTTTTTATCTTTTATTTTTTTCTTAAAAACTAATAAATATTTACTAAATATATTTATTAAATTTGAAAATATGCATTATGCTTTAATCATAAAAAAAATGATACAAAAATTTTTAAATTTAGGTGTACTTTTAAGAGTTTGAATTTTTGTGATTGAATAATGCCCCGATCTCCCCTATATTTAAAATTTAATAAAGTAAAACAGAAAGTTTTAAGTAAAACAGAAAGTAGTTCAGTATATAAAGAACAAGTTGCGACAAGAAACAGACTTTTTTTTACAACGTATAAATACATCTATTATTGTAACTTGTATTTTTTTCTAGATATCTGAAATAATTTAGGCAGGTTTGGACACGGATACAAGTATGCGGCTGGTTTTCTGAATGAAAGTAGAAAGGCATTTAGATAGAGAAGGTAGAGTTGGCACTTAAATGATTG
>Ga0157364_1004051_pt1 | contig 14484 bp, 13 predicted proteins | sample AttsexASBM2_FD_111476 | JGI IMG/M metagenome (GOLD analysis project Ga0157364, IMG submission 111476) | Fungus gardens microbial communities from leaf cutter ant in Ribeirão Preto, State of São Paulo, Brazil - Atta sexdens ASBM2 | ecosystem: Host-associated > Fungi > Mycelium > Unclassified ... | reverse complement strand
CCCAATTTCCATTCTTTCCTTTGTCGATGACGGTCTCTTTATTGTCCAGAACAAATCTTTTTCTGCTTCCAATTCTCAACTGTTTTGTAGCTATAATATTCTTTCAAATCTCCTTGACAGTTTTGGTCTTATTGTCAAACATTCTAAGACTGAAATTTTCCATTTTACCAGATTCCATGGACCTTTCAACCCTCCTTCTCTCAACCTCTCTCCTCTTGGGGGCTCAATACTTCGACCCAAAGATTCGTGGAGATATTTGGGATTCATGTTCGACCGTAAACTTTTGTTTTATAAGCACATCAATTTTTACACTAACAAAGCTATATCGACGGTCAAATGCATGAGGCTACTAGGAAATTCGTCTCGAGGCATCAACCCGCTTCAAAAGCATCTTCTCTACAGATGCTGCACTCTCCCCATTGCCTTATACGGTTTCCAGCTGTGGTTTTACAACAAAGCTCCGATATCATACCACATGAAAATCCTCAACAAAATGCAAAGAAGAGCTGCCACCTGGATACTGGGAGCATTTAAAACTTCTCCTTTGGAGGGCATTGAAGTGCTTGCAGGTCTTATGCCAATTAGGTTTCACCTCCAAAAAATCTCCAAAAGGTTGCTTATCCATTCCTTTAAACTCCCCGATAATTACATACTGAAAAACTTTTTGAATGACGATCTGCCCTCTGTCAAGCTGTCCAACCCACACAATATTGGGTCTTTAACAAATTGTCAAAAATCTTTAATCAAAGGCCACTTACCTGACTCTCATACCAAAACCCTTGGTATATTTCCTTTATTTTCTCCTATCGATCCTGAATTTTCCCCTGGTAATCGTATCACAGACATATTTTCTAACCGCTTTTCTTTTAATTTGGTCAACAAAAAAGTAGAAAATTGTAACAAGATTCGTGGTCAAGAACTTGATGAAATGGTTCTTTGCTGCTCTTCGGATTCCCAAATGGCCCTCGTCATAACGGACGCTAGCATCAAAAACAATATTGCCACATCTATTTTGCATATTCACTCTTACAATCGACCCTTAGTCAAAACAGTCCATCATGCTTCCTTTGTCACAAGCACAGAGGCAGAACTTTTCGTGATTAGATGCAGCATCAATCAAGCCTGCATTATCAACAACGTGTTGAAAATCATCGTGGTCGCCGATTCTATCCATGCAGTGAAGAAAATCTTTGATAGTGGATCGCATCCTTATCAAATCCATTCAGCTGCCATACTCAGCGAATTGCATACCTTTTTCTCATCTAATAAATCCAACACTATTGAATTTTGGGAATGCCCCAGCAAACTCAGATGGAGACTTCACTCAGATGTCGATAAGGACTCCAAATCATTCTCAATTTCGCCTTCCTACCCGACCAAATTATCCTGGGATTATTGCAAGAAAATAGATTGCAATGATTCACTCAATCTTTGGAAAATGACTTTCCAAGCATCAGACAGAAAAGGAAGAAACTTTCTGGATCTATTAGATGACGATTTTAATCCCATCGAACCACACTACGCAAAAGGTGGCCCTTGGCTTCAAGCCTTTGGTCATTCCAATACGCTTTGTGCTCGCGCAGTGAGAGCCATTACCAATCACACCCCCATTGGCGAATATAGGTTGCGCTTCCTCCCTGGAATGGATATCTCATGTCCATGCTCCAATTATCCTATAGAAACACGAAGACACATTCTTCACGAGTGCTAAAGATTTAATGGGTATTGGAACCCTAGAAGAGATTTGTTGAGTCATTTTGTAATGTTCTTAATGGCCAATCCGAATGCTTTTGCATTTGTATCTAGTTAGTCTTTCTGTCTTTCGTTTCTTTTATTTATCTTTCTCATTCTCTTTTTCTTTTTCTCTCTTCCTTTATTCCATGTTAGTGTGCTTCCTTTGTATGTAGTTATGAAAGTAGCTACCACGGTCTGCCACCGAGCACCGTGTAATAAATTGTTGATTTAAAAATAAAATAAAATAAAATAAAATAAAATAAAAACTGTCAAAAATGAAAATGATGGACTTCAATTTCATTTTATTTTCCTTTTCATTTTTATTTTCTTTTGAATTATTTCACATTTTCTATTTTTTGAACTCTAGGATTAGGGTTGGAGTGATGATTGGTCACACTATCATATTAGTCACATCTAATGGTGGGGTCACAACAATGATCACAGAATACAAGGGAAAGAAGTAGAAGGTTCTAGAAGAAGTAACATTATACAGCATAAACACTATATGTTAACCTCATATCTAACACATGGTCATTTAGGGTAGAGTATACAGTAGTTAGCATGGACTATCTGAGTAGGTATATAAGGTAGTCTACTTTGTATAAAGCTCTTTATCAAGTTCTCTTGTGTTTTACTCTAATACAAGAGTTTTGTTCTGTTATCCAACTCTAAGAATTTAAAAATCATAATATCAACTGCATCATAACACAGTTAGAGAGAATTGGGGCCACAGTGGAATAGAGATGAAGATTAAAGGAGAGTGAGGTTAAAGAAAACAGAGATGATGAAGAAAGGTTTGAGGATAGCCCTGGAGAAAGTTAAAAGGAAGGAACTCTGTTGTTTATCTCCTGTTAGTATATTGGTTTTGTTTTCTTCAAATTTTATTTTATTTTATTTTATTGTTTGTGATATAAATGTGTAAGTAAGAAAATCAAGAAATAAAATAAAAATAAAGTCTAAAAGTTCTGAAAGTTTGAAAGGAAAACCCAAAAAAGTGAATAGAAGCTAGGGTCTAATGAGAAAACAGACCAAATATACTAATAAATTAGTGAAGGAATCCCTATTAGAAAATGTATATAGGCAGGGGACAAGTACAACAGTGTGATTAGGGCAATAGGAGTAGACTGGGCTTGGCAGAATATGCAATGTGGAAATCAGATACCAAGTTGGTAGCATGAGTGAGTTTGGATGTGGGGATCTATTTAGATTTGTCTTCAGTGTCTTCATACTCTAGCCAGATCACCTTGTACAGGAGTTTGCATGCCCATCAGCAATCAATTTTAGAGTTCACTATCTAAGAAATCTCATATTTAGGTTCCCTATTAATTATAACTGAAGCAGAGGCCAGTTGTGTTCTTTCAGAAAAAGAATTGAACATGGTAGGTTCAAGTATGAACACATGAAAAACTGAATGAACAGAGTATATGGACTCTGGAAGACAGAGGGTAAATGATAAAGTACCAGGCTAGGTGATGATTTCATAGGGTTCAAGATATTTTCCAGAAAGTTTTTTTGAAGGCCAAGTGATTCAGAAGAACTGAGCCTTGACAAAGACTTTGTCACCTACTTTGAAATCAGAAGCAGGTAAACATTGCACATTAGCGGATTTTTGATAATGCTGTTAGGCCATGGAGATTTCAGCTTTGAGGATACTTTGTAACTCATTAAGATCTATAGTAAAGTCATGGGCTCAGAAGGAAACAATATTGCATTCTGGATAAACAGTAATGTTTGGATGATATCTCTTATTGGCAAAGAATAGAGAAATACTGGTAGTAGCACTTGGAGCATTATTATAGGCAAACTCTGTAAGAGATAAAAGTTTAGACCAGTTATCTTGTTAGTAGTTACAATATACATGAAGATATTGCTCGAGAGTCTGAATTGTGCATTCAGTTTGTTCATCACCTACAGGATGGTAGCCTGAAGTGAAGTGAAGCTGCATGTTGAGAGTAGTGCCTAAAGAACAGAAGAAGTTTGATACAAACTCCAGGCCTCTGTCAGAGGTGATATAAGAAGAAACACCATGTTTGGAGAACACATAAAGAACAAACAGATGTACTAAGTTCATGAATGTGATGGTGTCATGGATAGGAATAAAGATTGCTTGCTTGGTGAGCCAGTCGACTATGACCAAAATAGTGTCAAACCCAGAGGATGACAGAAGTTTCTTGATGAAGTCCATAGAAATAGAATTCTATGGTCATTCAGGGATAGGAAGTTATTTGAGAGATCCATAGGACTTATAATGTTGTAACTTAAATTACATACAAATGACACAGGACTTGCAGAAATGTTGTATATCAGTATAGAGACTGGGCCAGGAATATCCATGGCAAATTAATTCTAGTGTTTTGTTTTAACCATAATATCTAGCAAGAATGTGGTCATGATTATACTAGAGAACACACATGCAGAAATTACCAGTAGATGGTACATAGATTCTATTGTTAAGAAGGAGAAGACCATTTGAGTCTGTAGACCACCAGCTATCTGCAAGAATGTGTTTTGTTGCAATTGGGTTACTAGGGAGAGCTGAAAGGATGTCTCAATGTAGTGTGTCCATATCCACGACTGTAGCTGTGTAGAGAGAAGGGAAAAGGAGGATAGTAGCTTATACAGAGGCCACAAGTTATTCTTGAGTGAAGATGGGTTTGAAATTGTAAGGGTTGACTATAGTATAGCCAGTATTCTCCCCTTTAAAATAGACATCTCATCATTTAGTGAGAGCATCTAGTTTGGTGCCAAGATGACCAGGATGGAATCTGATAACAAGGTTAAACTGGGAAAGATACTTGGACCACTATGCTTGCCTTTGGGTCAACATCTTGGTAGTAGAAAAATATTCAAAGTTTTTATGATTCATAACAATATCAATGGGATAGGCCAGACCTTCCAAGTAGTATCACCAAATCTTGAAAGCTTCAAAAATAGCAAGCAATTCCTTGTTATATGTGTCATAATTCAACTCCACTATGGTGAAAGTGTGGGAGTGAAAGGTAACTAGATGAACTTCATTTTCTTTATTAACAATGGAAAGGATTGCAGTAAGAGTATAGTCTAAGGTATCAGTTTCCATGATAAGTTGAGCATTAGGAATCTAATGAGTGAGAATAGGGGTGGAGGTGAATACTTTCTTGAGAGAATTGAAAGCATCATGACAGAAGAAGTCGAACTTCCAAGAAATATCCTTCTAGGTGAGGTATGTCAATAGAATGACAATGTCTGAGTAGTTGAAGATAAATCAGTGATAAAAGTTTGTAAAATCTAAAAAGGATTGAATATCCTTGACTTTCTTAGGTTCTGGCCAGTCTTGAATAATCTTTACTTTGTCATCAGACATGGTAAGGCTAAAAGGAGAGAGGATGTATCCCAGATACTCTACTGACTTAGAGTGAAATTCATATTTTTCTACTTTGGCATAAAGATCAGCCTTGTAAAGATACTTGAGTACTTCTTTAACATGCTGGTGATGTTCAGACATGTTATTTGAGTAGATAAGTATATCATCCAGATAGATCACAATATAAACATCTAAGAAATCAAAGAAAATATTGTTCATGAATCACTAGAAAGCTATGGGAGCATTGATAAGACCAAAGAACATTACAGACCATTCAAATAATCCATAGCATGTCCTAAAAGCAGTCTTCTATTTGTTATCATCAGTAATGTGAACCAAATGGTAAGCATGGCAAAAATCTATCTTTAAATAAACCTGAGCTTTGTAAGGTAAGTCCAATAGATTGGAGATGAGTGAGAGTGGATAATGATCCTTCTTGGAGATGTGGTTAAGACCACAGAAGTCAACACAAAGGTGTAGTAAACTATCTTTATTTTTAACAAATAAGACCAGTACACCAAGCAGAGATAAGGTTGGTCAAATAAAACCTATATTGAGGTTTTCCTCAATGAATTTCTTCAGAGCCTCTTGTTCAGATGCTGAAAGAAAGTATATGGGGCTAACTGAAGGTTGAGCATCTTCTTCTAGATTAATTTTGAGGTCATAAGGATAATGAGAAACAAGGACTTCAGCTTTAGTTTTGCTGAAAATATTGGTGAATTTGTAATACTTAGAAGGGACATTGGAAAGGTCAGAAGCTTCTGCAAGTTTTGTGGAATTAGCCTAAATGTCTAAAGAATGAAGACAGTTTAAAATTACTGGAGTCTGGGAGTTTTGATGTATGCAAGAATGCTATAGTACTAATAATAGTGATATTAGGTTGCTCAGAGTTAGACACAGAGGTCTTAGATGCAGGTATGGAAACCATAGAGTCTGATAATTATAGAGGGATGTCAAGAACTGATAGAGATACCAATGGTATATTGGTCATAACATGAGAAGGAGCAAGATTTTCCCACAAAGATGGATAAAAGTTTATCAACCTATTTACCCAGTCAATCAGTGGATTGTGTCAGGTGAGCCAGTTATATCCAAAGACCAAAGAGTAGGAAGAATCAAGTAGAGTGACATAGAAGTCCAGATTCATATAATCACTAGTGGAAAAAATTATGGGCAAGTTGGTAATTTCAGAGATGGTGCTGTTTGATGAACTATCAAACAAGTGGAGAGTAACTGGAGGAGTTGCAGATGTCTTCAAGTGGTGAGTATCTATAAATTTCAAGTCTACAAAGCAATGAGTAGTGTAAGAGAATAAAATAGTGGACTTTATTTTTTTTTATTTTCCTTTTTATTTTTATTTTTATTTTTAATTATTTTACATTTTTCAATTCTTAGAACTCTAGGGTTAGGGTTAGAAGTGATTGGTCACACTGCCACATCACGTTACATCTGATGGTATGGTCACAACATTGATCACAGAACTTAAGAGAAGGAAGTAGAAGATTCTGGAACAAAGTAATGTCATACAACATGGACACCACATGTTGGCCTCATACTTTATACATGGTCATCTAGGGTAGGGTGCACAGTAATTAGCACAGACCATCTGTAGGAGTATATAAGATAGACTATTTTGTAAAGAACTCTCTATTGAGTTCTCTTGTGTTACTCTAATACAAGAGTTTGTGCTTTTATTCAACTCAAAGGATTTAAGTTCATAACAAGTAGACCTAGAGTCAACAAGAGCTTAGAACAAGATTTTATTAAGGTGATTCTAACCAAGGATTAAGAGAGAGGTAAGAGAAACAAAAAGTGAATAAGGATTGGAAAGAGTAGATGCATTGAGTTGGATGGGACTCATTGCTGCATAGGAAAGTTCAATATGGCTCTCAGTCTGTGCAGAGTCCTGGAGGTTGCTTTTTATTTTTCCAAGGATTTCTCAGAAGCAGCTACAAGAATATTAGCAGTTGCTGAAGTACTGTGGCTCTTAGGAGTGACTATGGTCTGCTTCTTGGGATAGGAGTCCAGCTTGTGGTCTCTTGTACCTCAATAGAGATACAGGTTGTTTTCAAGATGCTTCTTGTGCTCATCACTGGTCAACTTGCTATTGCTGGCCAGTATGGAAGAAAGATCTATCCATAGAGAATTAGATTATTTCTTGGGAGCAGGGAACAGAGATAGTTTTGAAGAGAAGATATTGGCAGATGAGGCTACTGAAGATGAGTTCACTTTATTCTGGGAGGCCATAGCAGGACCAGAGGTAGAAGCTTTTTTTTACTTCTGAGAGTAAGACTTAAGAATCTCTTTCTCTGCCTACCTTACACAGTGGCATTTGCAGTTATGTTCCCAGTAGTAGTAATCAATAGTCATTGCCAAAACATACATGTCTTAGAACAAGGTGGGTTTTCCTTGTTCCCAAGTAGAGATAGGATCTTGGATCCAATGGCAGAGTATACCATTTCTCCAATCTAGTTGAGAGACATAATGTATGAAGTCCATATTGTAAGTGGAAATCTTATCACCAGGCTTTATGTGGAGGTTGTTCAATATGTTGGCCACTTTACTAATGGGATTTGAGAGACCAAAATGTTGACATAGCTCATCTACAAACAGGTTTCAGTCAGAGAGCTAGTCTTACAGGATACCCTGGTCTTTTTGGTTAAGACCTATCTCAAACCAGTCCTAGACTACTCCAGTGAAATAGGTCATTGCAAAAATAAATTTTGCAATGTCTGTGTCAAATTGCACTAGGTTAGCATGGAAATATAGGCAATATTGGAACAAGAAATTATTGAGCTTATTAGGCTTAATGTCACTGAAGGTATCAGAGATGCAGGCTTTAGTTCCCCTTGAATTAGTATTAGGTCTAGGAATTTGATTAGCATTAAGAGTATTAGTGAGTTGCCCAAGTATGTTGGCCAACTGTTCAGTAGTATTATTGCTCTAATGGGGTTTTGACTGTGAGTAAGTAAAAGAGGTAGGTCTATTAGCTGTTAGATTAGTAGTAGGATTAGCAAAAGCATCCTCCCAGTTAGGATTGTTGTTCATAGGAACAATACTTGGTCTAGGAACATGCAAAGTTATCTGGCCAGATTGAATAGTGCTAGATAGAGACCTTGGAGATGAGCAGTCTTTTTAGTAAATTTGCCTTGATTATCATGGAGCATTTGGCAGATAAGTTAAATGGTCACTGAAATGAGAAATAGTATTGAAAAGTATCCAAGTGGTGGGACCAGAGTTAAGGAATTACAGTGAGAGAAAGCCATTTTGGACTTTGAAGTGGGAAGGTTGTTTTGCAGATGGAACTGTGACAGAGAATTTAGCAGATAGAACTGCTTAGAAGTAACAGCAGACTTGGTAGTATGATAATATTGTCAGGCATGGTTCACACTAGGGATGAAGGTCTGTGAGATGGACTTGGAAATGTGTAGACTTGTTGAACAACCTTGGCTTTAGCTTATATGCTGTGCTGTCTGTCTACCATGTGGTTACAACTTCAGATAACAGAAAAAAGTCTGAGATGGGAGTGAGTACTGATTTGGTGTGTTACTATTGAAAGAATTGAGAGGAGTGAGCAACATAGAAAAAGTAGAAAAGATGGGATTGGTAAATACAATTATGAAAAACAATATAAAATTATTAGAGATGCAAAAAACAATAGAAGAAATAAAAAGACAGAGGGAAGGAGAGATAAGGAGAAGAGAGGAGAAAAGAGCAAGAGAATAAGAAGAGACAAATAGATAAATGGAAGAATGTAGGAAAAGAAATGAGAAGGAAAGAGAGGAAAGAGAAGAGAAGAATAAGGTAGAAGAAGAATGGAGAAGGGTGGAGGAAATGAGAGTACAAGAAGAGAGAAGAGCAGAGAAAGAGTGGAGATGACAAGAAATGTGGGAAAGAAAGAGAGAGAAGAATAGGCAGAGAGCAATAGAGAAGAGAAAGTGTTTTGCTTGTGGAAGATTTGGGCATATAGCCTACAATTACAGGAATGTAGAAGAGAATGAACTGACCCAGGTGTCCTCAAATAGATTTGAAGTGTTAAAAGTCAGAGTAATACAGAGAGGAGAAGGAAGTAGTAAAGAAGTGGCAAAGGATAGAAAAGAAATATTAAGAGAAGAAAGAGCAAAGAGGGGGGTAGAGGTGAGATAAACAAAAGTAGAAAGAAAGGAGAAAAAGAAGAAAAATTTGAGAGAAGTAATGGTGAAAATTGGGTTGAAGCAGGAAGAGGAAGAAGAAGGAGTTGTGATAGAAGCATTGTTAGATAGTGGAGTGACGGGGCTGGTGATAAGTGAAGAGTTTGTGAGAAAGCATAAGTTTAAGAGGACAAAGTTGGAAAGGCCAGTATATGTGAGGAATGTTGATGGCACACTGAATTATGTGGGGCCTATAGTAGATACAGTAGAGGTAGAAATATTTTTCAAAGAGCATAAGGAGAGGACATCGATAGATGTGATTAGAGGGCAGAAGTGGAGTGTGATATTGGGTATACCTTGGCTAGAATGCCATAACCCAGAGATAAATTGGAAAATGGGAGAGGTAAAGATAACAAGATGTCCAAATGAATGTAGAAAGAAGTGGAGAATAGAAAAACAGACAAAGCCAGGATGGAAGAAGCAAGAGAAGAAGGAAGAAATGAAAGAAATGAGGAAACAAATGATAGAGAAAGAAAAAACAATAGCAAGAATAGTGGAAGAAAGATGGGAAGAAGAGGAAGATGTGATAAAGTTGAGGGTGATAGATGAAATGGTTCCAAGATGGTTTCATAAGTATTTGAAGGTGTTTGAGAAGAAGGACTCAGAGAGGATGCCAACAAGGAAGGCCTGAGATCATGCAATAGATCTCAGAGAAGGATTTGTGCTAAAGAAAGGCAAGATCTATCTGTTATCAAGAGTAGAGAGAGAGGAAGTGCAGGAGTTTGTGAAAGATTAGTTGAGGAAGGGTTATATCAGGCCATCAAAATTACCACAAACATTACTAGTGTTCTTTGTGCCAAAAAAAGATAGGAAGAAGAGGATGGTGCAGGATTATCAATACCTAAACAGTTGGACAATCAAGAATAATTATCCATTGCTGCTAATTTCAGATTTGATAGATAGCATAGAGAAGAAGGTGTTCACAAAGATGGATCTAAGATGGGGCTATAACAATGTAAGAATCAAGGAGGGAGATGAGTGGAAAGCAGTGTTCTTGATGCCAGAAGGGTCATTTGAACCCATGGTAATATTCTTTGGGTTAACTAACTCACCTGCAACATTCCAGGCAATGATGAATAATTTGTTGAGGGATTTGGTGATGGAAGAAAAGGTAGCAGTGTTTATAGATAATGTAATGATAGCAATGGAGACAGAGGAAGGATACAATGAGATAGTGGAAGAAGTATTGAGGAGACTAGAAGAAAATGATTTGTTTGTAAAACCAGAGAAGTATATATGGAAGGTTAGAGAAGTGGGATTCTTGGGAGTAATAATAGGAGAAGACAGAGTGGAAATGGAGAAGGAAAAGGTGCAGGAGATAATAGAGTGGCCAGTGCCAAGGAGTGTGAAGGATGTACAGAAGTTTCTGGGGTTGGCAAACTATTACAGATGGTTTGTTAAAGATTTTACAAAGATAGCAAAGCTGTTATATAAGATAACAAGAAAAGAGAATAAGTGGGGTTGGGGAGAGAGACAGCAGAAGGCGTTTGAGGAATTGAAGGAGAGGTTTACAACAGAGCCAGTCTTGGTTACACTAGACTTGGATAAAGAGATGAGAGTAGAGGTGGATATGTCAGATTTTGCTATAGAAGGAGTATTATTGATGAAGTGTGAAGATGAGAGATAGATGCCAGTAGCATATATTTCCAAATCATTGAATGAGACTGAAAGGAACTATAAAATTCATGATAAGGACATGCTGGCAATAATTCAGTGCTTAAAGGCATGGAGGTATTTCTTAGAAGGAGCCAAGAATCAGTTTGAAATATGGGCAGATTATAAAAACTTGGAGTACTTCATGAAGGCTCAAAAGTTAAATCAAAGGCAGGCTAGATAGTTATTATACTTGTCAAGATTTGATTTTGCTTTGAAGCATGTGGCGGGCAAGAGTATGGGAAGAGTGGATAGTTTGAGTAAGAGAGTAGATTGGGCAGAAGGGGTGGAAAGAGACAATGAAAATCAAGTGATGTTAAAAAGAGAATAGGTAGAGATTAGAGCAATGGAGCAATTAGTAGAAGGACCAGAGGAAGAGATAGTGAAGAAGATAAAGAAGGCAAGAGATAAGGATGAAGAAGTAATAAAAGTAGTAGAAGAAATGAAGAAGGCAGGAGTTAAGACATTGAGAGATGAAGAATGGCAGATAGAGGAGGAATTAGTGTTGAAAAAGGGAAGAGTGTATATTCCAAAGGATGAGAAGTTGAGAGTAGAGATTATTCAGCTACACCATGATATGCTGATAGCAGGACATGGAGGACAGTGGAAGATGGTGGAACTAGTCACTAGGAATTACTGGTAGCTAGGAATAACAAAGGAAGTAAAGTGATATGTAGAAGGGTGTGATCAGTGTTAGAGAATGAAAAATAGAGCAGAAAGGCCAGCTGAAAAATTAAAACCTAATGAGGCATCAGAGAAACCATAACAACATATATTAGTAGACTTTATCACAAAGTTACCAGTATCAAAAGGTCATGATTCAATCTTAGTGGTATGCAATAGGTTTTTGAAAATGTCCCACTTTGTGGTGACAACAGAAAAAACAATGGCAGAAGGATTAGCAAAGTTGTTCAGAGATCATATGTGAAAGTTGCATAGATTACCGGAAAGTGTGATATCAGATAGAGGGCCACAGTTTGCAGCAGAGTTAACAAAGGAGCTGAATAAAATGTTGGAGATAGAAACAAAGTTGTCTATGGCATATCATCTACAGATGGACAGGCAAACAGAGAGAACTAACCAAGAGTTGGAGCAATATTTGAGAATGTATGTCAATCATAGACAAAACAATTGGTCAGAATGGTTAACAACAGCAGAATTTGCATTTAACAATAAAATGCATATAGCAACAAAAATGTCGCCATTTCAAGCAAATTATAGGAGAGAACCGAGAATGGGCTTTGATATAAGAAAAAAGGGAATGAATGAGAAAGTAGAAGAATTTGCAAGAGAGATGAAGGAGAGACATAAGGAAGCAAGAGCGGCATTGTATTATAAGACAAGTGTGTGGACAGACTTTAGGGTTAAGGTTAGTGGACAGGAATAGGACAGTAGTATATTATTAGTCTACAATGGGAGAAGAGATATAGGAGATAGGCATGTGACCTGGAAGTCATGTGACAGAGTCTAGAGCAGTTTAGAAGGACTAACGGTCTAGAAGGATTGGGAAGAGTCTAGAGATGGAGTTAGGGTTAGGAAATGACGTCAAGGGACATGGGTTCCTCATGGTGTACACATAGTGTGCACATGTACAGCGGAGATTAAAGATATGACATCAGGGCACATGTAGAAAGTATAGTAGCCTTAAGGTAGACGCATGGTGGATGGACATGAGGTAAACATATTGTTGTAGCATGGACCACGATGTAGTAATATATATAGAGGAGCAATGCAGCGAGGGCTCCTTGTCAAGTTCTCTTGTAATTCCCCCATTCGTTACTTGATAGCCCTACTGAGAGCTTTGCTCATTGTGAGATCATTTGTCCTTGAGTGATGAGTGGTTACTACAACACATTGGTGAAATCACAGAAGGAGATGAAGAAACAAGTAGATAGAAGTAGAAAAGAGATAGAAGAGTATAAAGTAGGTGATAAGGTACTAATTAGTACAAAATATTTTTCAATGGAGTTGATGAAGAGAGTGACGAAGAAGTTGATGGAGAAGTTCATTGGACCATATGTGGTCAGAAAGATTGTGTCAGAGAATGTAGTAGAGTTGGAGTTACTGGTGTCATTAAGAATACACCCAGTAGTTAATGTAAGGAGAATAGTGAAGTGCAGAGAGCAGGTAGAAGGGCAGAAGAAGATTCTACTGCCTCCTGTCAAGATAGCTAGTGAGAAGGAATATAAAGTAGAAGAGATTTTGGATAGACAAGAGAGGAGAGGTAAGACAAGGTATTTGGTGAAATAGAAAGAGTATATGGCAGGAGAAAATACATGGGAGGGATTAGAGAATTTGAAGAATGCAAGGAAGAAGATAGAAGAGTTCGAGAAGAGAAGATTTGAGAAAGAAATATGAAGAATAAGATTGAAGAAAGGAAAGGGGATAAAGTTAAATTCAGAGGTAAAAGAATTCAAGAGAGGGAATTGCTAGGGAGATATACAGTAAAACTGTTATATAAATGGGACAATAAGAAATTTGATGAGGAATATCTGAAAAAATTGGAGAAGAATTGGAATAGGTGGAAGAAAGATAGGGAAGAGGGGGAGAAGAAATATATGAAGAAGCTAGAAGAAAGTTTGGAATGGAATGAGAAGGATAAGCAGAGAAGCAAGAGAATCTGGAGGGATGAAAAAGAAGTTTCTCTGGAAGTAGAACCTTAAAAGGGGGATACTGTTATGAGACACTTTGAATATTAACAATTTTTATTTTCTTTTATTTTGGATGATGAAGAGGCACATGACACTGCAGTCACATGACATGTCACATAATGTGATATTATAGGCCTAGAAGGTGGTAGAAGGATCTAGAAGATGACATAAGGGTACATATATACAACATGAGGAAGAAGTATGGATATAAGGATAGGGCTAATTATTAGTAGTATGAACTATGTAGACTTTGTATAAATAGGACTCTAATAAAGAAGAGGCTCCTTGTTGAGTTCTCTTGTAAACTTCCCACTAGATATCCGATTTTAAGAGATTTACTGTTTGTGCTACTATTAGTCTTTGTGACTAGTGGTTGCCACAACATAGAGGTTTCAGTATTAAGACACTGACAGGAGTAATTCTGTTATAGAAGACCAAGTCAAATAGGAGTATCTCCACCATAGAAGACAGAATACTCAGATGGTTGCAACACTGCTATAAGACATATTACAAGAAAGGTGGCCACTATAGAAGGTAGGCTTGTATAATTAGAAAGTAATATCACTGCAGGGATGTAATTTCTGGACAGGTGGACTTGCATATGACAAATAGATTTAATACTATTACAGATAACATGTTATAAAATAATACTGTGATAGAAGATAGGCTTTTATTGGGGTTTAAATAGAATAATGCTACTACAAAGAACAAGCTTTGATCAGATTGGACTTAACATATAATAAATACAAGAGAAGTTTCTACTACAATTTAGTATACCTTATATACTCTAAACATTGATCTATGTATGTTTACACTAATTTATTCTAAAGTATAACTAAGTAAGTTTTACATTCTATTGTTACATGACTGTATGGCTATAACTATGACAGTTGTGATCTAACCTATGATATAT
>Ga0157364_1004050_pt1 | contig 14484 bp, 5 predicted proteins | sample AttsexASBM2_FD_111476 | JGI IMG/M metagenome (GOLD analysis project Ga0157364, IMG submission 111476) | Fungus gardens microbial communities from leaf cutter ant in Ribeirão Preto, State of São Paulo, Brazil - Atta sexdens ASBM2 | ecosystem: Host-associated > Fungi > Mycelium > Unclassified ... | reverse complement strand
CAGTGTTTTGTACATACATTTATATATATTTATATATTTTATATATATATATATGTATATATGTGTGTGTGTATATATATATATATATATATATATATATATATATATATATATATATATAATATATATATATACATATAACATGCATATTGTGAAATGTAATTTAAAAGTGGAACAAGAAGAGAGAAGCAAGAATATCGAGGATCATCATGGAGAGAAGCAAGCCAGCTGATTGACACGTCTGCATGGTTTCTGAATCAGGTGAATTCAGGGCCAAATCAACATTTGTAATGAAAAAAAAAGCTTATTTCCATTTATTTTCGATATCAGATTCGGGACTATTCATTGAAAATGTATCATGTCATAATATAAATAAATCAAAGACGTAAAGAATGATCGAAAAAAGGTAGTGTTTTCGTCCATTTTTTAGGTCTTCAATTTTTAGACTGAACTATATGCCAAATGATTCTACAATTAGATATTAATTACAAGAAAGTTTCAGGTTGAGAAAACAATTTGTTATCATAGCTGGAGGAGGAGGGAAGAGGGGAGTTACGTATTACCAGGGGGAATCTGTGCAAAAATTTGTTTTTTTTTTACATTCAAAATAATTGATTTACAAAATCACCAAAAATGTGATTTAATCGATCTTACCTTCATCGGCTGGATCGGAAGCGGCGCACTTGCACAATTCAATTGCACATACCACATTGGCCGGTTTCTAGTAATTTTTAATTGCTTTACCAAGATTATATTATTTTAAATTAGCCAATTAGCGATGTGAGCAATTGTTATACACTCGGCTAGATTAACCTTTTTAAAATGTCGGACCTTGCAGACCTATAATAATTCGAGAATGGACTTTTTCTATCCTTTGTTAATAATTGTCACTTCAATTTCAAACTTCTCTGTGATTAAAGTATCATATAAAGAAAAATTTATCAATATAAAGAAAAATTTAGCACACAGTTCAGTTCCAAAATCAAGAGCTCAGAAAACATGTGATTTTTTCGGTCACTCTTTCAAAAGACTATAATCTGACAATTTAATTTTTATATCTAATTTATATATAATTATTTGAATATTCACTTAATTGTAGTCATGAAAATATATATTTTTCATCAGCTATTTTAAAACAGCTCAAAGTTACAAATGTTGCTTTCTGTATTTCATGATTTTTTTAGTTAATAATTTTAACAAAATCGGCAAGAGGTGATTGTGATTACGTTCTTTCAGCTATATGGAGATCAAAAAGTGCAATAATTTTGTTAAAAAATTAACATATTTTTGTCTTAATTATTTGAATTTTTATTAAATAGGTGTCTTCCATACACCACAGATGTGGCAAATAAACCTCGGAATTGACGGAAGAATGGAAGAAAATTTAAGGAACAAACTATTCTCTGAGTTTCTTTTTTCTCTAAGAGTATCTTAACACGATTAATTTTCTCGATATACTTTGACATTAAATAAATTCGTTACTAACAACTATTCGCAACGGCGTTCTTCGCGCGCTGTATTCTATAAAAAGGCAATATATATTTTTAAAAAGAAAAAAAAGAAGGCTTAAGGATATCTAATGTTTAGCAGGATAATACTAATGTATCAAGTACTATACTGATCTTCTGTCAACAGATATTCCGGACCTCATCCATCGCAGCGTTTTAACAGTCCTTTGAGGGATTCTTCATCACATAAACGATTCGATGACGTAGCACCGCCTGGTACTGAGGGCTACTATGATCTTTCGCCACCGGGTGTCGAACATTCCGAGAGATCATCGAGGGACGATCGCGAGAGGCAGCGCTCCCTGAGGGATCAAGAAGAACGGGAGCATTCGTCCAAGGATCGTGATAATGATGAACGTGATAGATTGAGGGACGAGAGGTAATGTTGTTGGACATTATATTGAATCTGAGATGATTACTTTTTAATTAAAGAACATTAAGCTTTCTCTTGGATCAATGTAAGAAAAATTCAAGGCTCACTCGAAATAAATAAAATGAAATTATTTGCCTTTATAAATCGACACAGGATAACGGTGTGTAAATAAATTTAATCTTGTCTGTTCGAGAGCCAAGGATCGAATGATACAATAAATAAATGTTGACCTAACAAAAAAGCATTGAAGAGAAGGGAGTAACAAATCATAATAAATAAAAATATGTAGGATCTAAACGCTTCGTGTCCTTTTTTAAATTCAATTCATGTGTCTAGTTTTGTATGTGTATCATTTCCGATGCACATAGTCTTTTCTGTAAAATTTTTCCTCATCAAAGATTCTAATGTTATCCCAATTAAAATTGCATTATGTCTCCAATCTGTGTTCTGTAATCACTGAACGCTATGTCGTTTTTCAATTGATGTGATTCTTGTGCTCGTTAATCCTTGTTTTTAAAGCTCTGCAAGTTTGTCCCATATAAGTCGTAATTACATTCCATGCAATTAATTTTATAAACTATGTTAATGCGCAACAATGTAGGAAGCTTATACTTCGGAATTTTAATAAATTTACTTAGCTTGATGCCAATATATGCCAAACTAGTAGGATCTTTCTTAAAAATTTTTTTTATTTTCTCCGGAATCTTGGGTAAAAATGATACGATAAAATATCTACGTTTAACTCTTTAACGTTTTTATTATCGTTGAAGTTTATTCAAATTATTGGAACCTCTATTAATCTTCAAATTTTTTATCTGGTAATTTTTTTTATCTGGGCAATCTTTTTCTGGTCAAAGATAATTTTAATGGATATCCATTATTTAATAGAATTTTAATAATTTTATCCAAGTTTTTGTTATGGAAATATCCTATTATAGGATAGGATAAAAAAAGAATCTTATCAATTAGACACTACCTCCATCTTCTCTAATATCGGAAATAATATAAAAATAGACACACGGATTGAATTTATAAATGGACACGGAGCATTTATTGCATATTTTTATTTATTATGATGCCTTGATGCCTCCCTTCTCTTCAATGCTTCTTGTTAATATTTATTTATTGTATCATTCGATCCTTAACTCTCGAACAGACAGAACTTCAAATATATTCCATACAACTTTTACATGTAAGTTTCTTTCATTATTTTTTATTTAAATTTTATATAATTGACATATATATTGTTTCTTGTGTAGTAAATCTGCTAATTTGATATCGATCTATGGATTAATATATTTGAAAATGTTAATACAATAATAACTTATTAACAATAATTCATCGATATGCGTGTTTATATTTTTGACTTTTGATTAAAGATATGGTAAGATTAATTAGCAATTAATCCGATAGCATACTTACATATATTATATTGTCATTGTATTAATGAATGAATTTATTTACACACGTTATCGGCTTTGTTGAATCATTTTACATTTCGTAAAAGAAATTATCGTGTTCGTATTACAAAAGACTATATTTGTAATGTATTGTATTTTGTGTTTGAAAGGGGTCGCGAACGTGAAGATCGTATACGCGAGAGGGATGATAGAGATCGCAGAATCATAAATAGAGATCGCGAAGATCGCGATAGGCAAATCCCATCTAGAGAACACGAGGATAGGATAGGACGAGAGAAAGACGAACGCGACAGAAGAGAAAAGGAGAAGGAACGAGATGATAGACACATTCGCGATCGTCGAGATGATGACAGACATATCGAGAAGAAAGATTATGACAAAGATCGGTATGTTCTGCATCAATCAAGTTAAAAAGTCGTAAAATCAAATTAAAGTTATTCAATATGTTAGCAAGAATCAATATGTATAATAGAAATTTTAATACATATTTGTTATTTAAAATTCCGTACTAAAAAAAGATCAGTTAATTTACTAAAAAAAGCTTTTAGTTAATTTACTAATGTTGGAAATCATTTATCTGATATCATTTATTTATCTATTATTGCAGTTATAGAGATGATCGAGATCGCCATCGGCAAGATGACAAGAATCGGCTGCGAGAGAAGGAGAAACGCGAACGCGAATACGAAACCGAGAAAGACAGAGATCGTCACGAACGATACGAGAGGCGTTCGATGGAACGGAAAAAGAGTAGGAAAAGTTTAAGTCCATACTCGCAGAAATCTAGGGGCGATCCTAAAGATTTATCCCCAGAACGAAATGCGAAGAAGAAAGAAAAGGATCATGAGGAAAAAGTAGAAGAGAAGAAGAAAGAGAAAAAGATAAAGGAAAAGAAGAAAAAGAAAGATAATGATGAGAAAGAGAAAAAGAAGAAGAAGAAGAAGGACAAGAAATCTAATCAGAAAGAAGTAGCGAAGGACGATCTGACAATTAAAACGACAGAGGCGGACGATTTGCTAGTTGAGAGTAAAATAAGTAATGACACTTCGTCTTCGCCACCCGACAAAACCGACTCTATAAAGGCGGGTAACGAGGAAGACAATATACAGAACAGGATTGAATGTATTTCCAATCAAGTGTCTATCGCGCCGATCAAAGAGGAATTCGAGGATAAATCTTTGGCAATGAATCCGGAACCGCCGGAATTCAATGAATCCAGTCCTGGCAGTGGTCGATTAGATCGCACAGAATTTGGCACGAATCCACCGAATCCAAACTTCAAACCGATTCCGGAACTCAAGTCGGACATGAAACCGATCGATAGCCTCTACGGAGGATTGGATGACACAGAAATTAACACTGTGATCACGGAGAAATATTCTTTACTTTCGGAACATTCACAGACTGAGACGAAGGAAGCTACCATCTTGCTGCCAACGGAAAAATCGCCGAAAAAAGATGAGTTTCTGGCACCGATACCCGAGTTGTCCAAGTGGGAAAGAGATGATACGATCGAAAAACCCGATGATGATGACGATGACGATGACATTGTGAGTGGATCGCCGACGGAGAAAATACCGAGAGAGGATGAGCCGAAATCGATCAAGATGGTTACGTCGGAGGTACTGAAGCGTGCAGAGAACGCCATATTTCAAAAAGCAATTAATGCGATCCGACCGATCGAGATCAAGAAGATCAGCGAAAGCAGAAAGATACTGTATCAGAATCCCGAGCCTAAGGTGGAAACGGTGGAGTCCACATCCAATCGAGAGCCGCGAAAGAGCGTCAACGTGACGATCAATGTTGGTAGAAACGAGAGGAATGTCGAGATCACCGAGCCAGCAAAGAAAGCCAAGCTCGATCGTACCAAGTTCAAACCCGTGCCAGAGACAGCCTACTCGCCGACTAGACTGTCTGCGAAGGAGAGACTCGGCGAGAAAATCGAAGATGGTAAGGAGAGAAAGGTTAGTCCTATAAAGGGATTTCTGGAGAGGCGTGATGCCAAGAACGAGAATCAGTCGAGAAGTCGATCGCCCAGGAGGGAAAAGAGGCTCTCTTCTCCGCTTTTAGAGCGGCGCCTAGAGTCCTCTTCGTTGGGCTTAACTGCTACAAGCGGCGAACGAAAAGTGTTCTTGGAAGAGAGAAAACGTGACAACAAGGATAGAGGCGATCGATCAAAAGAGAGATCGGATTTCCGAAGTGACAGGCATGGGAGCGAGAAATCCGACAGGGAGAATAAAATTGATTGCAGAATGGATTTTCGTTCCAATAGAAGCGACATCAAAGGAGAACGCATGGATAAAGATCGCGATAAGGAACGAGATCGTGAATACAGAGGTAGGACACCCTCTTCGACTTGCATATTTAAGAGAACAGAAATAGCCAAGATCAGCCTGTTAAAGTCAAAAGATGATGAAGAAGAGAAAAAACGTGACAAGAAGTCTCGGGAGGAAAAGAAGAGAAAGAAGGAACATCGCAGTAGGAGTAAATCCAAGGAGCATAAAAAACGCAAAGAGAAGAAGCATAAGAAGGATAAGGATAAAAATCAAGAGAAAAAGCAAAAGCACAAGGAGAGTGCGCTCTCTAAGGACAAATCGGATGGTAACGAGACCAAAATCAGTTACGAGAATATTGAGCCGCCTTTAGCAGAGTCGTTGAAGAAACAAAGGAAGAATCCGAGACTGGTGTCTGATCGCAAGCGCAGCATACTCGACGAGGCGAGCTTCGAACCCGACTACTCGGCTTCGGACTCGGAATCAGATGGTGAGGAAAGAAAACCGTCACCTGCGAAGAAATTGAAGCTTGACGAAACGGAAGTGGACAAAGAGATGGAGATCAAATCTTTGAAGAAACGATCCAAGTCAAGCAGTAGTGAGGACACTTCCAGCAGTTCCGACACTACGAGCTCCGATTCGGATAGCAGCGACGAGTCGCACAAGAAGAAAAGAAAAAAGCATAAAAAGCATAAAAAGAAGAAATCTGCCAAAAAGGACAGCAGTTCGGACTCGGACACTTATTCTGATTCGTCCGACAGCAGCAGCGACGAAGAGAAACATAAGAAGAAATCGAAAAAATCAAAGAGTAGAAACAAGCAGTCAAGGAAGAAAAAGAAATCCAAACATAAATGACATCACTAGATATCTCTTTGATGTTCAATCAAAGAATCTTTACCTTACCTTACTTTACCTTACCTTATCTTACCTTACCTTAGAAAGAAACAAAGGAAAAAAAGCCAGAACTTTTTTTTCCGTATAGTACTTTCAAATATCATGGCAATTGTAATAATAATTGTTATTATTTCGTACTCGTTACTATAGCTCAAGATGTAACCAAGTTTTTTTAATACGCATCATTTAGTAGTAGAATACTATCGAATGATTTATTGGTACAAGATAAAATAAGTGGTAAAAGATAAACATTGAACAGGCAAAATAAATTAACGAGCGATTTAACGAGTAGAAAAAAAGCAAAAACTGGAAATTGGGAATCTATAATAATTAAACTGTTTTAACGTAAAAAAAAAGAGGAAAAGAATAACATGATATAGCTTTTGCTGCATAATTGTCATGTTCCGACTTGATATATTAAAAAGTACTGCTATGTAAGTTTATTATAATAAGCCATGTATACATTGTAGCCGATATAATTTTGTGACAATTTTGTCAAGAAGGTAAATCTTTAAACAACTTACAATTATATAATGAATATAAAAGAGCAATTTTAAGATCTCTACTTACTATCTATATACATATATATTTCCTTTCCTCTTTCACAATTATATTGTACTTTCATAATTTAATGTCAATATGTAAGAAAAATCACGAAAAATAAAATGGTAAAATTCTTTTAACATATTCTTGTGTCTCACATGAATATATAGAAATAAAAAAAAAGATGTTGATCTTCACGTTCATCGTGCTATATGTTACATTATGTAATACAGCTTTGTTATTACTAACAAAGAGTTGCCATGTATTACAGATGGGATTTAAGTACTGTGTTTGGTTTTTATTATTTATTGTAATAAATATAATCTGTATATATCTAAGCTTGTGCATGTTTTTATGTTTGTACATATAAAATAAGTGTGAGATTTGTAACATATAAATATATAGGAAATGAATAAATAGTAATTAAAAATCGCAGTTGAATACATGCTCGTGTAGATCTTATAATTAGGTATTTTTTAAATTGGTAAATGTTTGTACAAGACCACACAACAGCGGTAAATTTTTGCTCTTTCCGCTATCTTTTACTCCTAAACCTTGTGCCAGAAGTTTACGATCCAAGCAATGTTTGGGAAGATCGCATTCTGAAATAACATCTTTTGTTCAATTATATTACTTTATCCATGAGATTTCATACAAGAAAAAAAATATATTATCTCACTTTATATAGTTCATTACATTCAAGCTAATATAATGATATACAATGATTATGTGTGTGTGTGTGTGTGTGTGTGTGTGTGTGTGTGTGTGTGTTGTGTGTGTGTCTATATATATATATATATATATACATTTCATAAAATAATGTACCTGCGATAAATACAGTGGAGCTATATTTATAACCCATCCAATCCAGATATTCTCGGACAAGTTCATTGAGAAAAACAATATCGTGTGAAGGTTTGATAGTATTTGATTTGTTCTCCTTGCTAGAATAATCGAGCAATTTTATTACTTCTGTACGCATTTCTGCTTTCATTCGATCAAGATTTCCATCAGCCTTTAGGGATTCTCGTACAGCTACAAATTCAAAATATAAATAAAGTATTGTCTTTTATTTTTCATAAATACACAATAAATGATAATAAGAAAATCTGTAATCAGATATCATATGATGCAATAAATGGATAGAAAGTGTGTAAGCGAAGAATGAAAAAATAAAAATATTTTCTATACAAAATAGTACAAAGTATTGTTGCTCGAATCATATAGTTTACTGTCGTGATACGAAATATAAAGATGATAGATTTATACATGTCAATAATTTCGTAATTTTCTTGACTGTAAAATATTTATAAACATACAATAATTTACATGATTAAATACCATTTATCAAATCTTTTTCTGTTGCCATTTCACGTTTATTCTCATTCAATATTTTTCGGAAATCCAAAATCTAAATAAGCTATAAGAACACATTTATGGTTTAAAACTTTTGATAATTCTTTTCTTGCCGGACCATGCATCAATCGATAAAAACTCGAGTGCCAATAATTTGACCAATTACACTCGAGAATTCTAATTGTGAATGATTGTATTCTGAAAGCTGTGTCGAAAATTATCTTTTTAGTAACAAGGTTGATAGCACTGTAACTAATGCCGAGTCTACATGATCTCTGCTACACGACACGCTTAAGTCCGATATCCACGATGTTAGAATCGGTCCAAGATCTCGGACAGAACAAATCACATTTGAACAATTTGATCACATGATCATTGCGATTGGTCAATTCTTTCTTCATCAGAAGTCTCGCACCGATTTCTAGCGTCATTTCTGCTTTCTTATCTGCTGGTTATATGCAGAAATGCCTAAATTTATCGAATGGATCTTGCATAAATAGCTGCAATTCTGTATACAATCGATTAATCACAATCGAGAAACTGTCATTTTCGTATGCAAAAATTGTTATACATATATGTGCTAAAAAATAGGGCACCAGTTTCACAACTCATGATTAATTCTTAACTGAGATTTAATTTATTCTTCATCTCTTTTAATGTTAGAATTGGAAAAAAAATGAAAAATAACCTCGGTTGAACCTCGATTAAAAGTTAACCGAGTGAATTGTAAAATTAGACCTAAATAAAAAATCCGGAAATATTAAATAAACTCCAAAATATTATAAAATTTATTTATAAAAAGTTCATAATTCTTACGTGTTGATATTTTCAATCTACATCCAAAAGGTGTGATTTATAAGTTAGTGTGATATATAAGTTAATTTGATCGCAAATATAAATTAGCAAACTTCACACTTTTTCCATTATATATCTTACGTTGCATTATTTTCTTTATTTACTTTAGTAGAATCGATTTCGATAAGTTGTTCTTAACCTTTTTCATGTTTTAATAGTTTCATAAAATTCATTTTTTTAGTAATACGATCGGTTATTTAAAAGGTTTGTTTGCGTCGCATGCTTCAATATGTTCAACATGCTCCAAGCTCCAATACGTCGCGTCACTGGAATCAATATGGCGACTAGATGATCGCGTCACGTTAGAGCATACTCTATGGATCAATTAAGAGCTCTATTTGTCTCATCTTAGAAGGTGATACAAATGTTTTTGATATGAATATAAAAATATAATATAATATTAATAAAATAAAATAAAATAAAATAAAAAGAATAAATAAATAAAAGTATAAAAATAAAATTAAATTAAAAAAATAAAATAAAATAATATTAATACAATAAAATATAATATAAAAATACAATAAAATATAATATAATATAATTTTTATTAAAAACGCATTTACTTTGTATAAAAGCTTTTCAAATAAATCGAGATAAAATACCCGAAATGAAACGAGGCACATGTCCGACTAGTTTTAAAAAACTTTACGTTTGTTCGCATGTTTCAAATTAACTCAGAAAGCATTTGGATCACAGGTAAGATGGCGGTTGGAGCAATCATATGCACCAATGTTCAGTGACACGAACGGATTTAGGACAAGTGAGAATGTCATCTATAACTTAATCCGTGAGACCACTCGAACAGGACAGACATGTGCCTCGTTTCGGGTATTTTGTGTTATCTTGATTATTTAAAAAACTTTTTTATACAAAATAAATTTTTAATAAATATAAATTATTTATATTTATTAAAAAATATATTTTTAATAAATATAAAAGTTATAAATTAAAATTTATGTCAAAGCTTTTTTAAAAAACGAGCAAATATAGTTAACTAATAAAATTCGTCTTTTATTTTGTTCGTATAACGCTATAAATTTCAAGCGTTTCGAAGAACTTAGAAAACAAAGTCTTCATCAATGATAATAAAGAAAACGTATTCATGTAACCCCCATCCAATGTCAACGAACTAACATATGATATATAATAAAAATTATCGCTCTAGGTTAATCTATATATATAAATTAACGTAAGTGAAAAATAAATGCTCATCAATATTGAATTAAATATAATAATTTTTTAATCAGAAATTGACGTTTAATTGTACAGAATATAGTAGAATAATCGTTGAAGAAATTCTCGTTAGGAATGACGTTTTATATGAAATTGTTGACTGAGCTAATTCTCGATAACAATCGAAGAACCAGTTAAATACAATTTTACAATTATGGACTTTCAAACTTCTGACTTAATATTTATTTTTATATATTTTATAATATATATTACTTATTTCGATTCGTAATATCTTAACGCAGGAATAAATAAGATTAACCTAGAATAATTTTTATTATATATCATAATAATTAATTACATTTATTCGTTTTTTTTAAAAGCCTTGACATTTTAATTTATTGCATTTACATGAGCCTACTTTTCTGTATAAAAATTATATTATATTTGTATATTATATTATATTATATTTTATTGTATTAATATTAGTTTATTTTATTTTTTTAATTTTTCTAATTTCATTTATTTTATTTAATTATTCTTTTTATTTTATTTATTTTACTTTATTTATTTATTTTATTTTATTATTTTATTTTATTAATATAATACTATATTGTTATATTATATTTTTATATTTATATTATTATATCAAAAATGCATTTATTAAATGCGTTTTTATACAAACTGAATGTGAAATACTTTTTTCGATACAGTATGTTTTCAACCATTATGCATGCGTAACATGCCCCAATCGTACATCTTCTGAGGTGAGGCAAATGGAGCGTGCTCTTAATTGATCCATGGAGTATGCTCTAATACGATCATCTAGTCACCATATTGATTCTAGTGATGCAAACGTATTGGAGCGTGTTGGGTGTGCGACGCAAACAAACCTTAAGATATCCAATTTGCAAAGGCAGCTGCATCTCAATCTGCAAAGAGTATAAAAATTTACTAGATATAGACACAACAGAGATACCAATAGAGCTGTGTGGCTCAGTGGCAGAATGAAAATCTACCAAATTGGAGGAGAGAACAGGTCTGGGATCGAGACGAGTGCCCTGATATTTAATCTGTCGTCACTTATTTACAAAAACATCCTGAGCAGAACCATGATATAAAAATATAATAGTATTTTGTTCCCAAGGATGCGCACTAGTCCAAAATGGCGGCTGCTCCGAACTTCGTCCAAAATTGTAAAAAGCAACATGGCTGCTATCATAGTTCTTACGAGAGCAAGTCAATAAGTTTTTAGGAAAACATAGTAAAACACATTTTTTTTATCGATTCATTTTTATTTCTCAACATAGTCTCCTTTCAGTTACACTTTCGATATATGTAATTCAACGATTCTCCAATTTTTTCAAGCCGTCCGAATAATATGATATATATTTATCCAACTCTTCAAAATAAGCCTCTACTTCGGCGATGAACTGCTCTGTAGTGATGAATCTCTTTCCTTCGAACAATTTCTTCAGAATTTCTTTGGAAACAGGAAATAGTTTCAGGGGGCTAAATCTAGCGAATATGCTGGATGGGAAAACAATTCGTAGCGGAATTCGTTGAATTTCGTCGGTGCTGTGTGAACTCGTGCATTGTCTTGATGGAAGAGCACTTTCTTCTTCGCCAAATGGAGATCATTTTTTTTTTAATATTGTTGAAACGGTCCAATAAGGCTACGTAGTAATCGCCATTGATCGTTTGCTTCGATGGAAGGCAATATGAATATGAATTATATCAATATCAATATGAATTATACCGCATGCATCCCAAAAAACTGTGGCCATCACCTTTCTAGTCGACTTTACGATCTACGCCTTCTTCGGAGCTGGTTCACCCGGTGAAGTCCATTGTTTTGACTGTTCCTTCGTCTCGGGTGTGAAGTAATGGATCCATGTTTCGTCCACAGTAATGAATCGACGCAAAAATTCATCTGATTACATTGAAACATCTCCAAACATTGTTTTGAAATTGTCACACGGTCGCGTTTATGGTCCACAGTGAGCAAATGCGACATCCATCTTGCCGATAACTTTTTCATACCCAATTGTTCATGCAAAATTGAAATCACTGTGCCATGTGATGTGCCTGTGGCCTCAACAAGCTCGCGCACTTTCACTCATCGATCAGTCAAAACAATATCGTGGACTCGATGATTTCTGGCGTAGCAGCCTCAATTAGATGTCCTGAACGAGGTGCATCATGTGAATGTACGACCACGTTTAAATTCATTCATCCAATTGTATATAGTCGCAAACACTGGTGCAGATGTGCTATGAACATTATCCAACTCGGCTAATTTCTTTCGTTAATCCTTTCATATATAGATGTTTGATTATTTCACGAAACTCGTTTTTTTCATTTTGCAAAAAATACAAAGTCGCTTTAATCATCTACAGAAATAAAATCACGCGATGAATTCCGCTCAAAATTTGACAGTAATCAGCTGATAGATGCTACTTGTCAAAAAATAATGTGACATGACATTGCGAGTGCCCTTTGATAGATTTTCTAAGAAATTGAGTTCAACTTATTTACTTGCTCTCGTATGTATGTACATCCAAGGACTTCGATTCTTTTCTTCGGAAATTTTTACAAATTTAGACCGGTATTCCTAGTCAGATCTTATATTCAACACCGTCTTAAGAAGTCATGAATCAATCAAAAGGCTGCATTAGCGTCTTAAGACATTACTTAAGACAATCTTGAAATAAGACTCGACTATGAATACCGGCTTTAGAAGTGACCACCTTTCTACATTAATGCTCACAGTCCGCGATTAAGGATACGACTAAAGCTGGAAACATAATGAAAAGTACAGTCAATAAGAACGGGGAATAAAAGATTTCAACCTATCAGAAAGCATCCATTCTATTATATATATGGTTTCTGACAAGTTGAAATCTCTTATTCCCTGTTCTTATTGCCTTAAGGGTGCGTTTCGTTTCTTGCATGAAGCGCATGAGTATTTAGTGCATGGCATGGAGTGCGGAGTGGAGTGCGGTTCCGTTTCTCCATTTTAGTAGCGGTTTTAGTAACGGAACGGATTCGCAGTGAATTCATGCAATGAACATGGACGACAATTTAAAATTGACTGAATTACAAATGCATTCAATAATTACTGTTACATCTTCTTTTTTGACAAAAGAAGAAGATTTATATTTTTCGAGCAGCATTTACAATCTTCAAGAAAAGAAAAATAAAACGTATATCCAAAAAGGATGTTTAATACCTGTTTAAATTTCTAAAGTATTAGAAATTTAACAAAAATTTTACAGATTATTTTTACATATGTTCAGACGTACAACAAAATCCGAAATCGATTCACTATGAAGTAACTTGAAGTTATAAGAATTTAAAAATTGAAAGGAATTAAAAAAATGAAAAATTTTTGACAGTGTCTCAAATCTAATCTTAAAATGTAAAGATTTTAAGGTTAGATTTGAGATACTGTCACTGTCAAAAATTTTTCATTTTTTTCAGAAATAATTAGTAATAGAAATTCAAAAGTACATTTCTGCATTTTAGTTATAAGTAAATATACATAAGATTATATACAATCTTTATTATTCAAACTATGTGAAAACAGCACATATTCATCAAAATCAAATTTCAGGAACTTTTTGCTACAATTATACATACAAAACATCCTTAAAATCCGTTATTTTTACTTTCCTCTGCCTATTTGTAATATGCCTAATGTAAACTTAATCTCTATCATAATCTACTATTTTATATTCAGGAATTTAAAACAATATGAAAAATAGCGGTAATATATCAATATATTAATTTTTCAGTGTATAAATCAGGGATACCGATATTCTATAGCGATATACGCAATACCGAGATCCAAATACCAGTATTGGACATTAAATACCAGTATTCAACCGAAATTTTCATAATATCAGTATACTCATAATTTTTCGGTAATACCAGAGTATTATACTGTATATATATATATATATATATATATATATATATATATATATATATATATATATATATTATTTAATATATGTTTTTATTTAAAAAAATATGTGTGGGTATTTATCTCAAGATTTTTTTATATTTTTTTTTTTTCGTGCGTGTGT
>Ga0157364_1004048_pt1 | contig 14485 bp, 8 predicted proteins | sample AttsexASBM2_FD_111476 | JGI IMG/M metagenome (GOLD analysis project Ga0157364, IMG submission 111476) | Fungus gardens microbial communities from leaf cutter ant in Ribeirão Preto, State of São Paulo, Brazil - Atta sexdens ASBM2 | ecosystem: Host-associated > Fungi > Mycelium > Unclassified ... | reverse complement strand
GTGGTTGTGTGTGTTTGTGTGTGTGTGTGTGTGTGTGTGTGTGTGTGTGTGTGTGTGTGTGTGTGTGTGTGTGTGTGTGTGTGTGTGTGTGTGTGTGTGTGTGTGTGTACTTATATACACGTGTATAAATATTTTAACACAGAATTTGTATTTGTACTTTAACACAGAATTTTAAAAGAATGAAAAACGAGAAATATTTGTTAATATGTAGTTCATTAATTATACTTTAACTAACTTTGTTACATGCTCTTGAAATCTGATGTGCATTTAATGAATCTTTGCGTTGTTCCCACAACAATTCATTAATTACAATTTTTTTTTATTGTCCGAATACTTTCATACATTTTCCAAATTGCATTACATACATAGCATACCAAAAAGATACTATTTAAAACGAAATGCAATTTATATAGACTACATACCGACAAATTAGAAACTAAAGTCGCACAGGATATTAAAACCAGAAAAGTATGATCAGAATGAATAAAAAAGAGAAAGAGAAAACGAGCATATTACTGAATACTCATAACTTGAAACTTTTTATTACATTCCCTGGCGAGCATATGCGGTAGTGTTACGATCGAGTAATTTCGCAAATCCACTTTCATAACAATTATAGACTTACTGATTACAAAAGAGAGCAAAACTGGGATTGAGTTTTGCATATTTTCAGCTCAAGCGCGCTTATCTTTCTAATGTTATCAAAGGAAAGATTATCACTTTAAATATACTTTACTATTTTCTACATGTATTATTGCTCGAATAATTATGAGATTTCTGCATATCTCTGAATGGGATTAATCTGATGGCCTGTGTTCTATGTCATGCCGGTAAGCATAGTTACGTAAAACGTAATCTTGTTAATATGTACATAAACGTATGGATAACGTGCATTACAAATGAACTAAGCACTTAGATTAATCGTATCAGATTTTCTACTGCTTAACTTATTCGTTCTCGTAAACCTCGCGTCTCAACTAAATACGTTCCATTATATATACATTGCATTCTATTTTTATAAAGGTAACACTGCCATTGGAAAAAAATTATGCATTTATATTTGCCATTAAATCATTATTAAGATCAAAACTTTTACTTGTAAAACACCTGAATATGCTGATGAAATACAAATCAAGAAAAGCAACGCAAGAATATAATAGTACAGATAAAACTTTCGACTGTGAACTGAAGCATGAAAGCAATTACTATCGATAGATGCTACTCGGAGTTGGAACTCGTTAAAGGTTGGGGTATATCTGATGAATTCATTTACAGGAATATCGCAAATAATTATTCCACGCGATACAGGAACGTATTCGCGCACGAATGGATTGGTTGGGGTTCTTGCTTAATGAGAAACGAGAAATCCAACGTAAACGACGTAGACAGCAGGGATATCTGCGGTAGCGAAACTTCGAATAAGCTATGCGTTGTCCTGAGTCGCGGCGTCGAGCCGGTATATCTAACAATAAACCGTCAACGCGAGCCAAGTTTTCCCATTATCCATTAACCTAATTAGGCTAGATTTTGCAGTATTGGCTCTTCAGTGAAGACACGCTTTCTAAGTTGGGTGGTCGTAGGCTTATCGACTTAACGTGATTGGTTACATGAAATAAATTTCATATACATATAAAGCAATGTCAACAATATGCGTCAATATTAACTGCGTATAAAAATGTTGACATAGAAATATTTTTTCATTTTAATCATTAAAGAGATCAGTAATTTTACTGTGAAAAAAAGAAGATACACTTTATATATATATATATATATGTACATATATATATATATATATATATCCTTTTTAAATCTTTTAAACTATAACACAACAAAACATTCTCTTAAACTAATTTTTAATAATAGATATATTTTAAAACACTATGCTGTCTTTGAATCGAATAACAATATTTGAAAAATGTTTCTCAAAATCTGGCACTCTGCTCGGCGCAATTCTACAAAAATGTGAAAAAATGACACTAATACTTACAAATACAAAATATTTTGAAATTTATTATTTGAAAAAATAAGATCTGTCGATCAATATTATGACTACGTTATCAAAATATTTTCAGTTTCGAAAAATTACCAAAATATACGTGTATGTATCTCAAACAAAAACTATGTTTTAATTTCAAGGCGAATTGGAAATTATAACACGGTCCAGATCATATGCACAAAGTGTGATATTAAACGCTATTGAATATAAATTACGAATATCGAAAATAGTGGGAGGAACAACAACAACAAATTCATGATTAGATTATACATAGTAAAAAGCGAAGATGTATATGTTTATATAATACATATAGTTAAATGCATGAAAATTCACTTTAATTTCGTATACTGTGTTATGTAAATTAGTAAATTAGTCCGATATCTTAAAAATATAACCAATTTTTTCAATTATCATCCAATTAATAAATTTTAATAAATTTAGATTCGATCAGCAAAAAAATAAAAGAACATTTGGTCAGTTTTACAACTCACAGTTAACTCTTAACCGAGATTCTTAATTTATTCATTATCTTTTGAGAATTGGAAAGAGAAACAAGTTGAATCTCGATTAAGAGTTAACCGTGAGTTATAAAACTGGGCCTTAAAATTCTTTCAATTTTCTGCAAGAGTCACATCTAAAATAATGTAACATGAAATAGATTTTATTTTGAAATTTCAATTCGGAATTTTAATCATCAATTTAAATAATGTTTGAGATAAATATTAAAATCATAAAAAGATCACGCTGAGAAAAAATTAACTTAAGATTTAATTAAGAAACTTAGAAATTAATAAAATCGTGGTTGTGTATATCGCATATACATTGAAGTTTTGTATACGCGATTCCAAAACATAAAGAGTGTTTGGGCACAGATGAATATAAATTGCCAAACTTATATCCGCTCGCAGATGATATTGCGATTCGAATGCAATAGGCGGTTGAGAATGCTTTTGGAACGACTATTTTGTCAGTCAGCTTCTTAATTAACAACTTCCGAAAGCAACGAGAACTGCCGGAAGGATTGGAACGCGGAGAGAAGAGGAGGCGAGTGTTTCTCGAATCTCTCACGGTGGATGGCACTAATTAAATCCCAGCACCAAGCCACCAAAGCGAACGCGACGAAAGCGGAGAGGCGGAAGGCAGCTCGCGCACTCTTAAATGCAATCTGCATTTCATTAATTCGCTTGCGATCCCGCAGATTTTATTCGTTCATCTTGACAGAAGACTCATACATCTCACTACTAAGGATCTCTCTATTCTGCGCCGTCTAATGTCTTTACAAACGTGAAATTGGCGACGCTGTTAGAAATTACTGGTTAAAATGAGCATTACGCCATTTAGAGCGTATTTTATGATTAAATTGAACGATTAAATTCAAACAAAATTCATTAATTCTTCTATTAAAATAATTAAGTTTCAAACCAGTTAAACAAATTAATTATCAATACAATAATTTGGTTTGCCTTTCTATGATTTACTATTTAATTTATTAGTATGTAGTTAGCTATTTAATCATTGATGAAAATTATAGAGAGAGAAAAGAGAGGTTTATTATAATATTTTAATGATTTAATGATTAAACTTCATATAATTGCCATTTATTCAATATTAAATTTATTTTAAGATAATTTATAAATGACTGTAACAATTTATAAATATTATTTATAACTATAAAAAAAAAGCTTGGAAAAAAAAACCAACGCATAAGTGCGAAAACTGAGTCTTGAAGTGACTATGCATCAATTTTCAAACTCGCTGAACATATAAATTCCTTCGCAAATGCAAATCTACTAGAACATCCTTTCAAGCGTTTGCTCGGCGACTAACGCTTTTCGCGACTGTAGTAAATCAAACGCGAGTTCGCGCTCACGCTGAAACGCACATAAATATCTAACGAATTGAGAAGTGCGCGCTCGAGATGTTTACCGCCTGCTCGGAAGTCGCACTTTTTGCGAGCTAGCATCTGACGACCATGCCGCGAAAGTAACGGACGTGCGTCGTACTTACGAGTAATGTAATCGCACAAGACGGACGACTCTCTTTTCCAGTCTATAGGCCTGCGGGTCCAAAAAGAAAATCGGTTAATTCCAACGCAGCTGTATGACGAGATGGGAAACGGCACCATACGCTGCTCATAATATAGCCAAGAGCAACGAGATCGTAAAACCCTTGCATAGGTGAACGAGTATACATAAGTCAAGCGGTAGTCAAGCGAATGACGTTTTCTTCTCATGTCTAACTGGTCCAAGAACCTCTTAAGTGTCACATCTTTTTATAATGAACAAGAATTTCGTTCGTGGTTCACATATTATGTGCTCAAAACCCGACCGTTCACGGACTTATCTCTTTTGTGCGCTCTCACCGTCCTCCTGTTAAATTCACCTCCGTAAGCCGAGTGACCTCTTCGTCGTCCCATTAGTATTTTTCATGGCGCCGGCTAACTATGTCCGCGGGAAGCAGTCCCCTATTATGCTCAATCCCTTATCGTTACTGTCCGTGCCATATATTCTTGAAAATCGCTTCCTCGTTCCTACCTCCGATGACACCGCTAGAATGGAACGACTCGTCGTGAAAATATGGACTCACGGAACGAAAGATTTACGTTTTCATTCTACGTTTTCAAAGCGTCGGTATTTGAGCCGCGGGCGATTTCGCGTCATTGATAAACTTTTCAGTGGAGTTGCCGATAACAGTTCACAATTCGCTTCGGAAGAATCGTCGCTCGCTGATCGCGAGCTAAGAAGCGCGTCTTGGCACTTTTGCTATAAACATGAAAGTTTGCTAATGTTGAAACATCTTCGATCGATAACATCTTTAAACATGAAATTTAATTCGCCACAAACGCTTCGTATCCTCTCTCTGATATTAAATAATTTTATAATTAAGTCTTGTGTTAACTTGCCCTCCCAAACTTAGTTGTACATCCAATACAAAATTTGTGAAAAGAAAGACTCATTAAAAATATTTAATTATATTGTAAAATAAACATTAGTTATAAACAAAGTAACATTGTTCAGCAAGAGATAATCAAAATTTTAATCTTATGTAAATTTTCTATAAATGCGCATATAAAAGAGTCAAACTCAAAGAGAGTTGAGTATAGTGAGGAACGAAATGAGAAACGAGATTTGAAGCTAATATCAGGAAATTCTGAATGTTTGGACAGCAAGCAAACTAGGATTAACTGAAGCAGGGTTGAACAATCAAAATTTCCAAACATTCCAACCACTGGCGAACTGCTGCGGGACAAACAAGTTTAAATTATCGATTCAGCATCCGCTCATGTAGCAAAGTGTCATATACTCGTTGTTATGAACCAGTAGTTTCTATCCGTCTGCCAATCGATCTCACTTCAATATTCTATATAGTATCGATGCCACTTACGGAAGTAATAAGAGTAAGTAACCAAGTAACCTCAGCCATAAACTCAGCCAAGATTCCACATTGATATCACCACTTCATTGCCGGTACAAATGGCACCATTAAATAGGGCAAACACAATTACCATATAAAACGCCTATATTTTTGCAGATTATTATTCCGTTATATGTATAATACGTAAGGAAAGCTCAGATGATGCGATTAAATCTGCTATTACTCTGTCATAGCAGGTGTCAAAATTTATTATCAGACGTCGTAAACTCTAAGCCATCTTCAGAGGCACAAGACATGCGAATAAGTCTCGAATAAGATCGTATCTCCTGCAAACACCTGCTACGACGATTTGTCATCCATAGCAGAGCTTTCGGATCCGGTATATTCCGGTTGTGCGTCAGAACAGCTTTCAGTGAGCGCTTTAAAGTACAATTTGTCATTCCTAGCGGACAATGGCTCTTTCGCACGTTCGGACAAGTTTTTGTAATGTCTTTACTCAGAAACAACGCAAAATCAATTCCCGTCTTTTGTATTTTGCAAGCAATTATAGTTATAAATGAATAATTCTAGTGGTTATATTATATATTATATGTACAATTGATAAAAAAGAACAAAATCCCTGTAATATATCTTCAATGATGAATCGGCACAATTAGAGCATAAACGATTCTTTCAAATGTAAAAATATTCGCTTAAAAAAGATACATCAAGTATCATTATATGTTAAAACCAATGTATTGAAAATTTGAAAAAGAGAGAAGTTTCATCGCTACAAGCAAGGTAAAATTCCACGAAGAAAGCAGTTTACCATGCTAGCTGAGATCGTCAATAGTCCCGGGAGCCGCGTCAGCATACACACGAAGCGCGGCTAGTAAAATCAATGAGCGCGCAAAAAGCACATACAGACGAGCAAACTGTATCTGAAATCTGTAACGAGAATAGAGAAAGAAAGTGCCTTTGCGTTTTGCCTCGTATGCTCCCTTCCTATCTTCGTCAATTTACACCATTGCAACTTGAAAAAGAGGCAAGATACTTTTTCTTTCAGTCTCTTTCCTTCTATCTGCGTTATTGCTAGAATGAGTGGATGTTTCGTTTAAGAAAACGTAGCTGCACCACGGCAGTCATGGCGAAGAGGTGATACCGGAAAAATGCCAAAAGAAACTAAAGGGAATGGCAAAGTTGGGAAGCCCAACGAGTTTTCCGGCTGCCTCCATTCTTTCGTCTTCGTCCACTCTTCTACCTATTTCATCGAAAAGCAGTGCTGTCAAATCTTTCGTATGGATGACGAGGGAGGTCGGAGTACTTTCCGCGAAAAGTTAGTACGCGGCGGAAAGTTCCATGGTTTTATTGATCACACAAACTTTCGCCTCGAGCCCTATCGCACTGAAGAATATTGAAAAAAAATTTACTCTGGTTGAAGATTTTTACCTGAAAATGCTGATTTAGAATTCGTTCATTACAATCACGAACTTTGTAAATTTACTGTTATATTTTAGAGCCGCTGTTTTCTCACTAAAAAATATATCACTTTGCGCATTATTTGCAAACCGTACGTTCCAACAACGCGCTAACATTTTGAAACAATAAAGGCAACGATATAAATAATTTTAATTTATTTAACATATAATTTAAAATTTCAACACATAATTTATTTAATATATTCCAACATTATTTTAGTAAAATTTATAATTGTGAACGACGTGCAAATTACCGAGTACACTCAGAAAACAAGAAAATGGTAGCGAAACTATAAAGTGACAACCATATAAGTTTTGTATGATAGAATTAATGTACGTAATTGGATAAAATATTGTATAGTAATTACGACTATAAAATAATTTATTTGATTGTGTACATTATTACAAATTCTACATATAAAATTTGTTATAGTTGTCACTCTCATAATTGATATTACTATGTTTTTTCTGATCATATCAATATGGCGTCATATACAATCCAAATGAAAGCTCAGAACTTTAAATTTCATTAACGCTTTTTAAAAAGAACTTCACGGTTAATAAAAATGACCGAATAATTTCACGATCAGAGACAAGATTTATCCTCTGAATAGCGATTCCGAATTTAAAATTGTGGCGACGATGAAAGATATTTCAATTCGTACAAAGTAACGCTTTAACATGAAATATGCCATGGAAAAGCACGAATCAATGGAAAGCGATGTTAACTGAATTTTGAACAATGCATTTTTCACGTTTCGAGACACAATTGTGACAAAGAAACAAATACATAGGATTTCTCGTCCATAGGATTCCCGTCAGCAATGGCATGTAAAAATAATAAGTAGGAATAATAACAATTCAATATGAATGTGCATATACATACGTCCAACTTACGCTGAAATCGGTGCCCCATGGGTAAAGAACGTTTCTTTTGTTCTTATTCCATAATTAAAATCGCAGTTGAAATTTAATATCACCCTCATAATTTTTCCGGCGCGCCGCGGCGCGTCGTCTGCCGCGTCGTAGCGCCCAGGTTCGCTTCGTCGAGATTCCTGCCACGATTTCCGTATAAATCTGGAGGAATATAATTTTATAATATGAAAAAATTCCGAACGGAGTGACCCATATTTCAAGACCCATCCGAGCAGACTAGCGAAACGATGCTGCGGAACATCTCGTTAAATCAAGGCTATTTATTTTGGCTTCCACCGACAGCTTGGCTTTACCATTCCAATAATATCTGGATGCTTTTCAAAAAAGCGTTTGCAAATAAGGCTGATTTACTCAAATAAAAAAAATAGAGAGAGAGAGAGAGAGAGAGAGAAAAGAGAGAGAGTAAGATAGAGAGTTCACATTGTCGAGATATTTCGTTGCGTTTCGCGTTGGTTAGTGATTTTTGTATTATAACGTAACGTTGGTGGAATAGTAACTTCTGTGCAAATTGCTCCGCCATAAGAATCTGCATAATCGCAGAACGGTCGACATAACCCTGTCGACGACAAATATTTTTACGCTTCAAGCATTTCGCGGCGAAATAAGCTTTTTCACTATTAAATGTGCGTTATGCAGACTTTTACAGTCTTTTACGAGACATTCGCTGATATTCTTCTTTAGATTAAACGTACAATAGACACGTTATTATATTCTAGCATTAGAATATAGTTTATGTATTTTTGTCAGATGCATTCGCGGTCTAGAAATATTTACGTGCATAAATAAAAATATTTACCGTCCTACTGCTTTATTATAGCATGAAATAAAAGGGTAAAAATCCTAGAAAGAAAGGTAAAATTTATGCTTCTGTGAAAAATCTTGCAGTTTGCAGAAACGTGCTTAAACATCTTGAAATATTACTAAAAAAGTTCGTACAAAATGAATGCTTGGACTTAAATTTTTAAGAGAGCAAACTAGAATTTATAATTATTTATAATATCTATTGCGTTTCCAAGTACTTTTAATCCTTGCATACATAATATTTATATTATTTTATATTTGTAAAAATATGCACATGTATTTATGACTTATATTAACATTGTCAATATATGAATTTATGTAATAAAGCAATGAACTATTGAGTATTTTAAGAATAATTGTGAACATTCACTATAAATTGATACTGTCATAACTATCAGCACAAAAATCAAATCCGTCATAATTTATATATGCTGCAAATGAAAAAAAATGTTTTAGATAAATGTTTTTTGTTCGGATGAATAAGAAGAATGAAGGTAGCTAACATTTGCATTCACTTTCCATTTAAATTCCATTTTCTGTCCATTCTTCGCCATATAAATGTTTTATATTGGACCATAAATTTCAAAAAGAATAAAACAATGTTTCGTAATGTGTTAGATATATCCATTTGTAACTGTTTACTGAGATAACCTCTACTGCATTTATATATAAATAAATTACAGAAAAATCAATTCGAAATACTAAATGTTTATTTATGCTAATATTGATCATAATTATTTTATTCTAAATTCAACTCATAAATATTAAAATTTACGTATATTCGAATTCTATCTAAATTCACTCGTTAAAAAAGAGAGATGAAAATATCGATTACGATTTGCAAAATGTTTCAGACGCATTATTAGTAGAGAATTCAATGTGACATCGTAATAAGTAAGTGACATAAATAATAAACCTTAAAATAAAATCGGTTAGAAAAGTGATTCACGTTTCTAACTTCGTATAATCTTATTTGTGCCAAATGCGTATTTTATATCGTTACGTAAACTTTTTCACTTACTGTCCACAGAAAACATGTCGACAATTTGTATTACGTTAAAGTATGACATAAAGTACAAGTATAAAAACGATTTTCAAAGCTAACATTAAAAGAGAGATGGCAGAATAGAACGGAAGAAATAATTGGATACGAAACGCAATCATTTTAAAATAAAGATGAATCTTGAACCACGTCCTCGACGTTGTCGTGTTCGATCACCCGCACCGTTTGCACCGCATCGCTCGCAACAACCATCGATGCCACACGCATGTTGCATAATGCAACGCTTTACCGGACGATAACTTATCCAATCACCGCACTGTCAGTTATAATCAACTGATTCTATTACCCATCGATTTATCCTAATGAAACGTGATGGTTATTTATCACCATTTTCAATCGCGAGCGTCAGCTCGATTTTTTTCCAATCGTGCGGCTTTTCCACGCTCGCGAAAGATTCAAACGGATAAAAAGCGAGTGAACCATAACACGATAAGGTTGATTTCTGAATACCGAAAGGAGTAGGGGAGAAAATCGCACACAGAACGATCGTAGTAATCGGTGTGCCGCACTTTGGCATATCCATTTCACAAGTAATGGTGCATAACTCATGACAGGATAAATGAAATGCTCGCAAGCAGATCCAGAAAGGTACAAATCGAGCAAATCAATTTGCTTCCATCAGAGCACAATACAACGAGTAATCATGCTACAAACGAATTCTATTTCGATACGCTACGCGATCTGTAAACGAGATGTTTTTGTAATTATCGGTATTTCCGGATTATGACGTGCGGCTAGGTAACTGAACGCATAAATATTCCATCAAGAGTAAAGCAATGTGCATGTCGCTGATGAAGCTTCGCGGTATCAGCAAAATAAAAAGTAAAATCACCACAAATTACATTTGTGAAAGTAATTTTTCAATTGAATTAAAATTGCAATATTTTATTATTTAAAAGCATGCAGTATGTATTAGAATAATACATACTTTTTTATTATATAAGAAATTAAATGCTTTAATTTCTTATTGATTGATTAATCGATTAACGTGAGCTTTATCATTAAATGCAAAAAAATCTATTGAATAATTAAATGTTGGACAATGATAGTTTTTCGAAGTATTGCCGATTATTTACGCACATAAAAATGTCATTATTTAATTCCTTTTATGTCAGAACAAAATTGTGAAATAGACGTGAATATACTCGGGATACTCGGGATGCTAGGCACGATCACGCGCTATAATTCAAGAGTATTCGTCAATAAGTCGATACCGAGGTATAACAGGGAAAGATCGGACATCCACTTCGTCATCAGCGTTGAGTAGTGCTCCACTACGTTATTACTCCACCAGCAGCGACGCATTAATTTGCCGGGCGTCCCTTATCAGTGACGTTTCATTTGTCACCAGGTTGTACCATAAATGTCAGCTAGGATAGTTGCCAAGGAGCCTTTCAAGCACAAACTCGCGTCTTGCGCGTCAGATGGGCGGTGACGGCAAGTCGGCGCACTGGCGAAGTTTACGCTCATAAGGGGATGACTGTCGTTGCCTTCTCTCTTTCGCTCTCTCAGCAGGAGAATCTTAAAGCAGACGCAATGCTTAAATATATCCCTGAGATCTCTTTCTTTGACTTGCTGGCGCATGTCATACGCGTCGAGTAACGATGAGGAACGTTCGACTAGCATATATACTATATCATACTGTCTAAATTTATAAACATCGTATACGAGACATTTTCGTAGTGCGCGATGTATTTCGAATAACGGAATCGTATTTATGTATACACGAATTGCATATTATGTTTCAGTAAAATAATGCAAATTACGTGTGCGTAGAATATTTAAGAAACATGCAGGGCAATGTTGTTACCATCGAAAAATATGTGCTCAAACAAGTTAGAATCAAATGCATGTTCAATATATTGCATATTATCATTCATTGACTGTTATTATTAATTGGAAACAAATTACATCAACTTTCGATAACACATTTCTTCACACGCACATTTCTCAATATTATTCTGAACAATGAATAATATCTAAATTTATTCAGTGCGGTATAGATTATTTTAAAAAATATTGGTTTATTTAAAAAATCCCCAATATTTCAAAATCGATAAAAAAAGTATCAAAATATTTTGCGATATCCAAAAATAATATCTAGATATTTTCGCATTGAAATGTAAAAATATAGTTATATATATGCATTTTCTATACTTAAAGCAGATTTAAACTACACGTAGCTAAAATATGAAAATCGTTTCTATTATGGGCGTATCGTCTAATCTTCCACTAAACGAAGAGCAATTCACAAGTAAGGTCTGTCTAACTGCTTTTTCTTGAGGAAACGAAAGGAGGTAAATTCCGTTACGTCGGGAGGGCCAGGTAATTAACCGATGTTCCGATTCGCGGAAGCAGAGCCTAGTATTCGCACAGTCGGACCCCGGAAACTGCGGGCGATCGTGGCCGGAATCCAAACGCAATTAGTTACACGCGCGGTAGGTGCAAGGCCAAAGCTCCCTATCTCTTCTCGTTGATGCACATTCGTATACTGATGACTGTATACACGTATACATATACACACGTATTTTGTGTATACATGTATACGTGTACCCATAACGATGGCAGTTGTTCTTGAGCGGTCGTTCGAGTACCCGGCAGCGGATCTTTCGCCTTCCTCCTTTTACGGTGCTCCGACCTTTCACCGTGGCTACCGGGGACCTCTTCTCACCCTCCTAATTTCCAGCTAGTTAAATAACATGCCGCCTGTACGGTGCGAGCGATAAACACGAGCGAGAAGATGCACCGAGCGCGGAGAATCTAAACGGAATCCTGACGGCGTAATGATGTTCTCTAACAGGATTCCGCTGTCGCCGTCGTGTCTGAAGTAACGGTCGAACGGGAAATGCCAGTTCGATGTGAAAATGCTGATCTAATTGATGACAATGATACGATGTCAAACGAAAACAGACATGACCGTGACATAAATGATTGTAATGTTCCATTACGTGATTACGGTAAGATAGCGTGAAATAGGTTAACGGTCATATCAAACGTTGTTGATTGCACACAGATATTTTACGACTTGCGAGATAAATCTTGCACTTTATGACGAACGTAAAGCACGATACACGTAAAAATATTACTATAATCTGCATAATAATACTGAGGTTTTAACATTTATCATGATGATTTTCGATGATATTAATTTTACATTTTTGTACTTATTATTAACTATTATTATATTATATTAATTTTGCGCTTTTATTTTTATTAAGCAGTTCAGCGTAATAAATTTTATTATTTCACAATGTTGGTCTATTTTTTTTGTTCAATTGTCTGCAATTTGTCTGTAAAATTTCTCAAAACAGCTTAATTTTTTCAAATTCCGTTTTTGACTATAGATACTCAAAGATATTAGTTTTATCGAGGAAAAATATAAGTCAAATCAATCGATCAAAAAAAGATCAAAGGTCAAGATCAATTTTCAGTAATATAAGGTAAATTAAATGATTTAACTTTTCAAATTCTAGTTACATTACTTCGTTACATCCGTTGCAACGATTAAATATAATATTTTATGTCGAGATGTGCTTGAAATTATTTTCAGTAAAATGTTCGTATATTTTAATACATAAAGATGTAAAAAATAGATCATCAAAATGTATACGTGTCAAAAAATGAAAAATATCCTGGCAAAACATTATCCGGCGGAACGAAATTGTGTTCTATACTATTATATCAGCTAGGAAAGTGAAATTATTCCATTATGCAAATTTCTGAACACGCTCTCGAGTTGGGATATCCTCAGCATTACCACGATGAGAATTATTTTCCATGAACGACGATGGAAAATTACTTTTCGTTCACGCGCAATCGCCCCCGCTTGCGCCGTTGCGTATTCCGCGTGCGGTCGCAATCTTTGCAACAGCGCGATCACCAACGCCTCCATCCTTTACATTCCGACCGAATCCACCCCGTATTTGAAATCCGTGGAAACTCACGGCTTCGCGCCCGACATCCGCTAAGTGAATGCATAAATTTCTCGTCGTTTGTTTTAGACGCACCGTGCGACACCGCTGCTGCCGCCACAAACGCAATAACGCGACGTGTTTCTTTGTGCTTTACGACTCGCCGCCTTGGCGTCTACTTAAATGGGCTAATAAACAGACCCGAGTTTAATATCGAGTTGAGAGAGGTCGTCGAAAGGGGGCTCCTTCCGTATTCCTCCGTTTCTCAGTCCCATAAGGACCGACGTCCTCGTCAATCTCCGCGAATCTGTCTGTTCCCCACCCAATCTCCACTCGTCCCGCGCCTCGCTACATTCGCTCAATGACGTTTGTACCAAACGCGTCTGCATCCACTTACGTTCCACCACTACTCTAAAACGAGTTAAGACTCCTTGCGACGATCACACTCAGCCCCGATACTCGCAGAGCTACGAGTAATGCAGCTTCAGCGACCGCATCCACTTCCACAAGCGAGAGACTGTGTGATGTACGAGGTGAATTAATAACACCCACGCAGTGGTCCAACATGGGCATACATATATGCATGCAAAGCATACGTACATATATATTCAGGTTTACATAGAAAAGATAGATACGAATATATAATATCGGATCTAGCGCACTGCAAAAAAAAATACTTCCAACTGGGGCATATAATGTTTTCCCACAAACGTTTCACGCGAGATAAATGTTTCTTCTCGAATAGTTATAATTTTCGCGATTTTTACCTTGTAATTAGAAAATTTCCAAAGTATTATAATGCGACGCACGTGACTATCTCACAATCAGTCAAACACATCTCGATAGGATGTAACTTATTATACGAGCAGAAATGAGCTTATGTTAATTACACAGAAAGATTTTGCTGAAGTAAGTATCTAAAAATTTAACTAGATATGAAAATCAT
>Ga0157364_1004047_pt1 | contig 14486 bp, 4 predicted proteins | sample AttsexASBM2_FD_111476 | JGI IMG/M metagenome (GOLD analysis project Ga0157364, IMG submission 111476) | Fungus gardens microbial communities from leaf cutter ant in Ribeirão Preto, State of São Paulo, Brazil - Atta sexdens ASBM2 | ecosystem: Host-associated > Fungi > Mycelium > Unclassified ... | reverse complement strand
TTGTATATGTATATTTGCTTCCTTACAAACATCCCCCATCTTAAGTATTATATTTTTTTTTTCTTGTTGTATATATATATATATATATATATATATATATATATATATATATATATTATGGCAGATTATATTTTAATATTTTTTTATTCAATATAAATGTAATTTATATAGATATTATCGTTACTATGACTGTGCAATACGATTATAGAAATATACCGATACTATCCAATACAGTCTATACATCCCTATGACGTATTACGTACATTGGAAATTTATGCGTCATGTAACACGGCATCGACAGAACATTATATATAGGTACCATAGTTTTCGATTAGTAGATTAACATGTAGGGAAATCATTCAATCATAAATTATTCATGTCACCACCAAATGTCATTATATAGATAATGCATTGTTTGCATTGGCCGAAAATAACCGAAATTCAAATCGCGATCAATTTTAATGAAAAACTCATCGCTCCGCATTGAAAGTATATTATATATTATTAAAAATAATCAATTATAAATAAAAAAAAATATTATTTTAAGAACAAGAGTATAATTAATAAAGTAATCTATTCAATTATTTTTATAAACGTTTGTAGTAAGTAACAATCTTAAATAAACATATATTGCTAGCACTCATAAATTCTCAAATTTATATTATATTTTTAAATATATATTATATTTAAATCTCTGAAACAAGTTGCAACAATTTGCAGACAGCAAAAATCATGTACATATATTTAAAAGAAAAAGTAGGCATGAAATTAGGCATTATCTTGTGATAAAAAGGAATATTTATGTTTATATCTCGTTATAAGCTCTAACGAAGGAGTCTTCAATATATCTTTTAATATGTATTATCCTCGATACATGTCAGTTAAATGGAATTCTCTGAACATGTTTTTTCATAAATGTGATAAAAAATTTGAATTCTCTCTTTCACATCTATGTGTTTCAAATCATTGACGTAAAACTTTTGCTGACTGTGTTTGTTCGACTCTCATTTCGAACAAAGTTCTTACGAATTTAAATCTAACTTTATAGAAAACTTTAGCACGAATCGTTAATTACTTTCATTGAGAAACTTCTTCGCAGAAATGGTCATCTGTTTTTTGTTAAAGTACGATATGATATTTCTTAAATTTCCATCTCGTGTTATTATAGTACACGCAAAATACGACTGAAAATGGTTAGAAAATCGCGCGTACACGAGAACTTTTATTTTCTTTTCTATATCTGGAAAAACTATTTGTTTCCATATAAAATGTGAACACTTACACATTTCAATCTTCACATGATTTTGTTAAATTAGTTCTGTGATTAAATATAGTCAAGTAAATATAATCAGCAGTCAAACGTAGGTTGAAACTTATAATTAAACATTGATTGAATAGCAGATGAATGTAACAATAAGAAGCTTTTTCATTATATATTCATCCATGCACAGCGGAAAATTCTATGCGGAACTTTTCTTAATGAATTGTAATCGAGATTTTAATTAGATCATGGAGCATTTTTATTGCTCACCTCTGCCGCAATGTAAGCTGGAATAACGCTGAGTAATAATTGTTCCTGTTGCTCTCTCTCGCATTCAAGCTTGATTCGTGATTCGATCACTGTCTTTGTGCCGGAAAAAGTTTTGCGATGGGCCATCATTGTTAGAATCCTATAGTACATACCTGCGAGGATAGCAGCCAGAAGGAACATGATCTCCACAACAATCTGTTAAAATATATTTTTCTAAAATGCCCAATTCGTAAATTTATTGAAGCCTATACATTTACCTGAATTAAGTTGTAATAATTCATTAGATCATCGAAAAATCTTCTTGAAATGTGGATGAGGGCCAGAATGCAGCCGATAATGAGTGGTATTTGCCACCTCATTTTAGGTAGAATAGCGATTATTGATAAAATGCAGACGAACAAGGGCAGGACGCCTTTTAATATTAAAATTCCTAAACCGAGTATAATGGAGGATGTTAAACCTATTAAAATTCTGGACCGTTTTGAGATCATAGTCGAAGGTAACTGGGTGACCACTAAAAATGTCAAAGAGGCGATGAGCATAGCTGTTAATGCCGACACAGGTACAAGATTCGTTATATTGGATAGCTCCTGAAAAATAAATTAATATTAAAAGTATTAAGGCAAGATCAATTATGATCGTATTTGTAATCAAACTTGTAAAATTATTTAAAAAGAAGCAACGTTTTGTTTTTTTTTAAATATTTATATAATTTTTAATATTTAAATAATAAATATTAATTTAACTCAACACAATTTAAATAGATTTTACATTTATAATATTTTTGCTAATATAGAATATTTTTGCTAATATAGAATAACTAGAATAACTAGCATGGCATAACAAGCAGAAAATATTAAAAATTATGAATTATGTAGCAGGAAAAGTCATGTTGATGGAATGTGAAATGAAATGCGAAATATCGAAACAAACAGAAATGTACGTAGATAAATAAAAATCAAATAAACGAAATCAAATAACGAATGTCATATTTTATCAAAATTTTTTTCATAAATATATCAGGATCTATTATTCTTTAGTTTATAATTTTATTCAACTTTCTTTCTTTGTCTCTCTCTCTCTCTCTCTCTCTCTCTCTCTCTCTCTCTCTCTCTCTCTCTAGACTGTAATAAAAAAAAATAAAATCGATGACTAATTTTATTTCTATTTCATCTTTTAATGTTGATAAGATACAAGAAGAAATTTTCCATCTAAGATAAATCACGTTATCAATTTTTTCTGTCCTACAAATAGCTGGCGCAAAAAAAATCAACATTGTCATTTTTCGGATCCAATCTTAGAGTATGATGTTATATACATTCTTCGCGAATCTATCGGTTTGAACAGCTTTCGTGTGTTGCCTATATACTCTTTACACCTCCAATATTAATATTAATTCTTGATTTAGTTAACAAATCCTCTGTAATTCAATTTTAGGATAGGTTTATGAAGAATATGCACACTATCGAGAATCACCTTGTATATCGATCCATTACAAAGCAGTATTGGAGTTTTAATTGAAAATTAATTACAGCTTGGAACATCATCTTGTAACGTCTACTCCTCGAGAAGTAATATAATGCTTCAACTTAGGAAAACTTGAACATCTTGCTAATGAGCATTGATTCTTGAGAATAGTGATTAAAATGAGAATGAAACATAGCTTAGCAAGAAATAAGAAGATAAAGGAAAAATATGAAGGAAAAAAAGAGAGAATTTTTGTTCTAAACTTTTGGATAAATAAGATTAATATAACAAAAAGTCATTTTTAGGTCATTTTTTTACTTTAAAGTGACAATTAATTATTACTTGATTAATATGAAAAAAAGTGTATAATACATTTAATTTAAACTAGAAAAATTATGATATTTACATGATAATTAGTGAAGCAGAGAGCACCTAAAGCGATCAACGAGGCGACAGCGGCAATGCTGAGTGTTCCGGTATAGAGAGACGCCGTCAACGTTCCTTCGTACTTATCGCGAAGTTCCTGAAGTTCCTTAACACCAGCATCGTCGCCAATAGTATCACCGAGACTTTCTGAAAAAAAGCATTGTTGCAGTTTAATTTTGCCACATTCATATATCGCGTGTGTGAAAGTAACGTTTGTACGAAGCAATTGTTGGAGAACAATTCAAGGAATTTAATATACCTTGTATTTCAATGTAATATTTGATCGTTATATTGCGAGAAGATATCAAATAGACAGAAAAATGAATGAAGACTGCAGAGAGATACACATATATGATTTTAAATATTTTTATATTATATATTTAATATTATATTTAATAATATAAATAGTTCTAAATAATACGTAGATTCACTATCTCAATTTATTAAAAAAAAATATAGTATAAAATGTTTAATAATTACATTATAAATATATATATAAAATTGTATATGCGCAAAATAACTACTTCAGTAATAACAAATTAAATTATTTGTATAAATCTCTTTATTCCGCTTTTAATTTTGTTAATAAGTATCTTTAAATAAATAATCTTTTAATGAATATCTTTAATCTTTATATTTGCTTTGACATAAATGTAACAGAGAAATACATCGCAAGTATTAACATTACATTGATAACTTAAGGCATACTATTTATTTGCAATGTGTATGCATAGTAATAAATTCTGATACTATATTGCCGACATAATCTAACGGGGAATTACTAATTTAATACATTCTGACTTCTCTTTTGAAAAGGGCTTTGATGTCGTAATGCGTAGGACTGTAGCTAAATATGTATGATATTGCATTGTGGGCACTTCAGTCATAGGAAGGTTTAATTAATAATCTGAACGCGAACAAAATTCATGGGAGTTATATACGCAGTATATGTGTTATCCAACCATTCAATTATTTTATCAGTATCGTATTTGATATTAAGTATGGTATTGAATAGGATAAAGTATAGCTATAATAATAATAAAACTATTTTATAAATAATAATAAAATTTATGTTATAAATTATAAAAATTTATATATACTCTACAAAAATTATATTTTTTGTTTACATCTTTATGCATGTAGTTTGTCTCCTAATAAATTTCGGTTTATATTCTAAAAATATACAGTAAGTTGTGTATGTTTAAATATGTAAGATACTTTTGTGTAATAATTATATATAATAATTATATAATAATAATTATATTTATATTTACTGTACAATTATGTACATATGCGCTTGTGCGCACAAAATGAAATTATCTCTTCAAATATCTTCGAAGGAACGTATTATTAGGGAAAATATTGTGCATAAAAACTGCTTGATTTTAAAAAGCAAGAAGAAAATGACTTAGGGACGATTTTGGGTGATGTAAAATTCACAATAAAATGATATTAAATTTTTAGCCTTGAAATTTACTTATTATATTAAATTTTTTAATAGAAAGCAATATTTTTTTAATTATGCAGATTTTTATTACTACGAAATGTGTTTTTGAAATAATGATTTTATTAAACTTCTTTTTAATAAGAACATTCTGAATATGAGTTTTTAAATATTGCCGACATTAACATTGCTTAAGGTATATTGTAACAATTTCCTGGATGTATGCTTTAATATTCAATCCTTTTTTTATTTTGTCGATAATGGATGATATATAGCGTCCATAAAATAAAAATTTATCAGGAAGAATTTTTAAAGAGTAAAAAGGATAATAAAATAGATATCTATATATAGTACAAAATTGAAATAAATAAAAATTTAAGTAAACCGATTAAATTCTTAATTCTAAATATAAAGAAGATAAAAATAAAATTGTAGATAAAGATAGAATAATCTTTATACCATATAAAGATTGAGATACGTAACGTTTTGTCTAATCTTAAACCAAAGAAAATAAAATATAAATATAAAAATGGAATCATTTATCTAATATATTGTTTGGAAATCGCAATGCAATTTAATAAACGTTTTTATCTATTATTTATTACGTATTTTAATAAACATTGGCCAAATACATTGTCAAAATTTTTTATACATTATTTCTTATATATTAAGTTTTATTATAATATTTATATACGTTATTTTTTATACATTATTTTATAATAATAGTGACAAAATCTTATTATGAAATAATAATGCAATTACAATGTGAATATTACGTTTGCGTGATAAAAGGAATGCATGTCGAGTTATAAGAGCAAATGAATTGCGTTACTATATTTCTCATAAAGCATTTCGCTTTTTATCACTCTTATTAAAAAATCTAATATATTTTATTTTATTGTATATTCCCAGGTAGATTTTATTTCATTTTAAGATAAAAGAAAAAAATTAATTAAGTCGTCAAAATTATTCACAAGACTTCATGACTCTCAAGGTTGTTTCGTGATAACGTCCCGTCGATTCGTAAATATAAATTTGATATGTGTGAATGATATACGTGAGAAGGGAAAATATTTTGAAAAGTCAAATATCGAGCGTGTCAATATATATCAGTATAACAAAATGTAAATAGCAAAAAATTTTAATTATCAAAATGTCAGCAGTTACATTTTTATTATAATATATTTAAACAATATTTATGAACTCATAGATATTATATTAATATTAATAATCTATTTTAAAAAATGATAAGAAAGATATCAAGTAAATACATCATTTAAAAAAAATAAGTATTCTTAAATAAACAAAAACGTTGTAACAATCTTTTCGTATATAAAAATTTAAAAACATTTCAAAATATATAATAATTTTAAGCAAAAATTTTGAAAAGTATATTACAATATTATTTTGTTTAAATATATTTTTTCTAGAAAAGAATGTTGCATTAATTAAAATTAAATTTAAATCAACATTACATTAGGTATACATTTTATTTTTAAATCATTTTTAATTCTTTAAATTTCAGTATTTTAAACAAAAACTATTTATAATAGCTTTAGGATAATTCATTAAATGCAATGGAACATTATTTATTTTATTTTTATCTAGTTTAAAACATTATGACTTATACACAAAATGCACTTTTATATATAAATACGCACTTTTATTTTTGAAATTCTACATGTAATATGAATTATATTAAACCTAACATCGTCATGAACGCATTCTTCACATACAAGTCTATATAACTGTAATTTTTAATTGATTTTTGTTATAATTTTACTATTTGTTATAATTTTTTATAGTTTATCAATTTTGGTAAATGGTTTAATCAATTATTTAACTATTCATTACTGTTGTAAATGTTTGTTAAATAAAAAGGCGCAGCTCCCGTTTTGCGTGATCGAGGTACGCAACTCTGCAAGTGCATTAACTTAATTGATAGAAATTGTTGTCGGTGACTAAACGAATCAACCTAATCTGTTAATGAAACAAACCGCATTCAGACACGCGATCACAACTAATAGTTCAATGAAAACAAGGAAAACGTCGTCGATGATTCTAATTAGCTGCTGCTCTTTTATGTTAACGTTCGCTGTTTGTATGAAAGCAATTAGGCACCTTGTCAAAGTAAATACGCTCAAAATCATCATGATTTCATTCTATTGCTACGTGTATATCTCCATCGCGTTATTTCTGTAATTCGCAATACGTGTAAATCATGATAATATTGCATGACAACGTAATATTATATGCCTGATATTGTGACGTAACAATCAACTATAAATGAGATAACGACAATACATAATAAACATAATATAAAGAGAATAAAATTAATTATGCTACGCATATAATGTTACTTAAATTTTTATTTATATATTCTTGTTATTACTTATTTCTAATAAATTAATAAGTTTCGTAAAAGTTTGTTATACAATATAACTATAAATGACACACCTAATAATATACACAATGCGATTCATATATTTCAAGACAAAAAATATAAAAAAAGATAAAAAAAATAAAATAAAGAACATAACATAAAAAATATTTTAAATATTTTAAATATTTTTTTATTTAAAATAGGATACTTTACAATCAATACACTGTTGTGGTCCTGTTTTCAATCTTTGCATCAAATATAATATTTCTTTTTTGTAATCGTCTTTAGTTAAACAATCACAAATGTCACCAGTCGAATTTCTGATATATCAAATTTTTGATCATTCAACTGCAAGTTCTTAATTTCAAAAACAAAAAATAATTAAAGGGATATAAATGAAGAGAAAGAACGGAGTGATATTATGATATTTTTTAAGCCATTCAACATGTTTCAGAAATTCAAGCTAACCTATAAATGATACAATTATGAAAAAAAGATGATGTAAAGGTTAAAAATAAAAGCAGAACGTATTGATTGTAAAGAATCGCATTTCAAACAAAATAATGTTTGAAACATTTTTCTGACATGTTTTTTATTTTATATCATTTTTATTTCAAATTTAATTTATAGACTGCGTACAATTATTATAAACAATATATACTATTATTTTCTAACCCAGTTACAGTTGTATATTTCTTGTAAATGGATATTACATAACATTTTATAAGAATTTTTATATATACATTTATACATATTTCTCTTTTTTCTTTGACAAAGATCATCACAATTTGTTGTGAAATATAATGTATAATTTGTTGTGACAAATCATATACAATAATTAGACAAATTGAGAAGAATTTTTCAGATACAGAGAAAAAGAGAAAATAATTGATTTATTTCTTTGCGTTCATGGAGTTTTCCGTATCTTCTGTTCGCAGGTTATTTATTGTATAAAACATATTCGCATAAAAATGTAAAAATTATTTTTCAATTTCTTGTAAAAGTTCAGAGTAAAACTGCCATTGTACTGCCATTATACTCTCATACTAGGTGTGGGAAAAAGTTCGTGGCGTTTTTCCCGTTAGATGGCATTAAAAAAACGCCACGAACTTTTTCCCACACCTAATATTTTTAATACAAATATTTCTGCTAAAACGTAAAGCTATCAATTCTTCTTTGTGTTATCTCAGTTCTTCCAATATTAGCAATCTATATTAATGTTACTCTTGTAATAAACAAGTTCAGAAATGTATCAACAACAAGGGAATAAGATTGCGAAGTTCGTAAATCTTTAGCATCTCAAATAATGCTGTTCAATTTCATTGTTGTAACTATTAATATTAATATTAAAACTATTAATATTAATATATCTTAAGAAACTTAGTACAACTGACGCGTTGTCTACAAATTACAGATTGCGAAACGTCACTCCAAACCAGAAATTCGCCTTGTCACCACCTAGTCTTTAGGTTGCTTACAAACCACGGGTCTCGAAATTTCACGATTGTGCCGATTCAACAATTATTGAGCTTTGTACATCACACTATAATAGTTTCACGTTTCCATGCTTTCCACTGGATTCTCTGCATCGCAATAAGCGAATTCAATAGTGTAGTGTCGAGATGTGCAATATGTTTACTATGCACTATTTGGAGATTGTAAATTGCAAAAGAATTAATCGTCTCTTTATATTTATTGATAATCTTAAGTGACATTAATCTTTTGCTGTATTATTATATTTTTAAAAGATTTTTATATAAATTTTTTTAATAACTTTCTTTATTTTATTTCTTTAATACTTTTTTAAATATTTGTCAATCTCTTTTTCTCTTATTTATTCAATTTTTGTTATTTTATAAAGTGCTATCTACAATTACGCAAGTAAAACTGTGTTTATTATGCATTTATTAATTTACAATTAAATTTATTTATTTTTCATTCCTAAGAGAAAAATTAAATTTTTATGTTTTTCATTTTCTGTGAGTTGGCCAAGCTTTCACCGTATGATGCAATTAAGAATTGTCTGCTAACGGTCGACTGATTACATTTGGATTTTATGTATGCAAATGGAAAATAAATGCTGCGTCTGGCTAATACTGGTTACAGCTTGTTTCCCTTCTTTTTGCATTTTTAATACAAATTAATAATGTAAAGAATTTTTTTCTACATCGTTCTTAATTTACAGACCGCTTGACATGTGATGAGAATAATCTATCAATATATCTAAGTGTACTTGTTCATTTAAATTGTCCGTAACACAAATTTAGAAAGAATTCAGCTGCAATATATTTTTACATTCCATAGTGAATTTAATATAATTTAATATAATCCTTTTTCTATAAAATCTCTTTTCATGATCATGAAACAAGAATAATGAATATTCCATTCGATTTATAAGTGAAAAAAATTTAACATGCAAGAATATTATTTATATGTATATTAAATTTCATTACTTACATTCTACGTACGTAGCACAGAAAGCGCTTGTATGCAAGTGACAGAAGCGCTTTCTGAGCACTTTGCAAATGCTATGCTACGCGGGATATGCTAATACTGTTATACGCTCAAAAAATGATACTCCAAGCTTCTATAGTACAGCATTCTAATTATTTACTTTAAAAATCTTAATTTTAGAAAAAGAATATAATAAGACAAATGTAAAAGTAAGAATTACATAAAGCTAAATAAAATAAAAGAATAAAGAAATGATATTAGTCATGATAATCAAATCATTAATAAATTATTAAGAAATATATAATATCTTATATATAAACAATGCTTGCATTATTTTGACGTTGAAAATTTTAATTTTATTCAAATAATGTTTAAATATTATTAATATTTGTATGTATACATGCATCAAACATGTTTATTATTTTAATTAAAATTTTTCCTTTGTACGCAATAAAGATTTATATATTTTTTATTTCATTTGTTCAAAAATTTAGATTTATTATATCAGAAAAAGAAAATAACGAAATCATAACAAGCAATGAGAGTTATTTGCCATTTTATTGCTTATTGTTTTATTTGCAACAATTGCATGCGGTGACGTGAACAAATGATCCTCTCGTTGGACGACGCACCCTCGTTGACTGTATATCACGCACGTGTATCATTGTTATTTATTTCTACATTTACAGAATCGAAAGGATATATGCTCACAATGTTTTTTTTAATAAATACAAATTCTTGTTGAGGCAATGATATTTTCAATCAATATTGACAAAATTCATATTTACGGATTTTCTTCTCGAAAGAAAAAGAGCTGGAAGGAAAATAAAGAGAAAAGGAGAGAAAAAAAAGAAAAAGAGAGAGAAGAAAAAAAAATTCGTTCCATGATATGATTTCTAAAAAATATAAACTGTTTACTTCCAATGACTTCTGAAAAATATAAATTATTTTATTTAATCCCAAAAACGACGTGAATAAATAAATATCGTAATAGATACAATTTTCTTCTTTCTAAATTTATTTATTTAAATTAATTCCGTTTTTTAACGTGAAATAGAAACACAAGACTTAGAATCTGCAATGAATTTTCATGAAGGAAAACAACAGCGACATCCAATACGCCGCTATTTCCGAATTCTGTATGTATGAGACGGAATGTGTAATTGCACATAATCGGGTACGACGCATCGATGTGGCGATGCAACAATTGCGCTTCGCTAGGAGATACCGATTGTGCGGTGCATACCGATGTCGCAGGATGAATTTACGTGGAAAACGTACGTTTCGCAAGGTGCTTACATATCAGATACGATGTTTCCTGGCCACGCCAATTCTCTGCCGTAAAAGCAATAATTGCAACACGCTGGGAGCCTCGAGTTAATTATCGCGCTTGTTCGATAATAGTTGCAATCGACATGGTTACTGGCCGATTTTATATTTAATTGTACACGTGAAGTGTGTCATTGGGTTGGCAGTCGGAGTCGCAACGCGTTATTATTCCGAGCAGGGAATCCTCGTTTGGAATTACCATCGTATTTACATGACTGGCGTAATCTCTTCTTGACAACGCGTTAATCTCCTTCGCATTACGCGTGTTTGTAAATCAATCTATATTGGATTATATACGTCGCTTTCGCAATAATACCAGTCAGACGTGATTGACTCGATTTTAAATTGAATAAATTAACGCTGGCTATCCCTCTGTCAATTTTCCTAGGCTTTATATTCAAAACATTGATAAACCGATTGCCGAATTTTCACGTTGTGCTATTTGAAATGCTTTTTGTTTGTCAATATTTGCATTAAAAAAAATATGAAAATATACACTGTAAAAAATAAAATGTTAATTTTAACTTAAAAATTAACTTTTTTTGTGTTACTTTTAATATTTTTGCATGTCTCAGAAAGTCCACTATACGATTATAAGTTGAAATAACAATTTTATTTTTATAATAAGATAATTTTATATTTTATTTCATGAATGCTTTTCTTGTTTACTTCAAATACAATTGTATTTTTCTTCAGTAGCACACAGAGAATTTTTTTGTCAAAATTATGCACATACTATAAACTATATGACAACCGGTGAACATGCGGAAAGATTCATGATCGAGAAGAATCCGTACAATGCTATCTCTATTTATTGACAACATTACAGAAACAAATTTTTACTTTCCTCAATGCGATTAAAGAAAATATACTCAACTGATATACCTAAAAAAAATCAGACTAAAGTATAATGGGAAAATATTAGAAGAAATCAATTTTTGTTCGCTTCCATGCATTGTGTTTCCCATGGTGAAGCATTAAATCAGTATTAGTTGTTCAAGGGAAGCGAAAGCTTTCAACGCAAAATATCGTGTGATATCACGTGATATCATTAACTTGGCAATATCATTAAACTACAACAGTAATCACTTGATATTAGAATATATATATATACTCTGTTACCTACAAATTTGCATCGTTATCCAAATAAGTGATAATCTTTGGATCATATAAAGTGACTAAACAGCTGTAATGATATTATTTATAGTATAGTGAAATGTGTAACAAATTAACACATCTTCGTTAATGCTAAAACAGATAATGATTAAATTTACATATATTTATCGTAATTTAACCGTCATTAACGAAATAGGATTAAAATAGGAGAAAATAATTATACGAAAAACGATATTAGAATGCAAATTAGGAATAGATAAAAAAAGAAAGGAAAATTAAAAACTAAAAAAAATGAAAAATTTAACATATCTTTATAATTTTATGAGATTTGTTAAAAAAAAAAGTATTGGATTGCTATGACTAAATACAATACCAAATACTATAAGACTTATTGGATTTGGAGTTTATTAGTCTTCAGAATAAATTTCTTATATAACAATGTACTTATTGTTAAATGATAGTTTCTGCCATTGTGTAAAATACTTTTTAAAATAATTTTTTAGAATATTTATAAATATCCTCATCGAATTTTATTTAATAATTTTAAATTAAACATCATCAAATCTGTGATGCTTTAAAATTTTTTCAGCCTCGAGAACAAAAAATCAACGCTGTGTTCGGTGAACATGGAAGCAGCTACCTTCGTAATATAATTTCGCTTTTATTATCGCCAAAAAATGTTGGAAGCATTGGAACAAGTGAGCGGATGTATTATCGTGAAGTACGCACTCCTGAGAGGATTATTATGTTCCACAGAATTATCTTTATATATTATTCTTAACAAATCAATATATCATTAGCTATTTTACTAATTTACCTTGAAATAATTAAAACTTAACACAAATTCGTTACTCTCAGATATTGCTACTAGTTTTATAATATTTTGACAGTGGAAACCAAAGTTTTAAACTAACTTGTCTCTAAATCCGTACTGGTTCTACTGTCGTAATAATTAAAATATCAAGAACATAATGACCTCCTTGATATTTTAATTATAATATTAATATATGTATATCTAGTTCAGATGAACTTTTTAACAGATCTTGTGTACTGAACACTTTGTGCTTGTTTAACTAATTTTTTTCTAAATGTATGTCATTGTTTATAAAGGAACACATTATATTTAAGAACATTTCTCCCATTGTTAAACAAATACATATAAAACGGTTAACTAATCATTCATTTAATATTATTTAACTAAAATTAGTTTGACTAAATATCTGATATTAATTCTGCGCATTATCAATTTCTATTATGAGTTCCAGCTGCTCGTACAAATATATATGTATAGCTATATATTTCCTATATGTAACTATATCCTGTTGCCAACTGGAATCACACACTGCAGTTAGCGGAAACCGATAGTAGGTTGAATCCGGAAAACGCGCAAAGTGCAAACGTTTACGGCATTGAAGAGGATATGCAGACAGTGTTCCCAACAGCTCTGACCGGCGTGAACTATTTTCAATCTCGGTTAGAAGGACATTCCGTACAAACATAATAAAAAATTTTGAAAAAAGTTTTTGATAAATCAAAATTTACAATAAAAGATTTTATATCTTATATTTTTGTTTCAAATCAATTTATTGTTTGTATTTTTAGATTATCAAAATTTCATAATACTTTATGCTTCTATAATCTGAAGCTACGAAGATAACTTCCTGTTCGAGTTGTGATTTAATTAGCTCGGTGTTTTGTTCGAATGAGTTTTTGTTGTCACCAAAGTGTTTCGAAGCGAACATAACTCATTGATGCTTTTTTTTATCTTAATTAAGATTTATATTGAGAATGAAATGATGTCTATCGATTCAACCAGATCACATTAACTGCAGTTTTACAAAATGGATCACCTTGCAAGCGAATAAAAACTGAATCGACTGGATTAACCGAAACTGCGAAGACAAATTTCTTGCCGTTTTACTTCCGTTTTCCCTCGTGTTTTTTCATGCAAAAAAGAAATTTCAGCATATTTAATGTAATATATACAATATACATGGTCCGAAAAATCGTCCGCAATACTTCGGAAAGTGATTCGGAACCAAAAAGAAATAAAAAGAGTTATATAAACATAGGAAATAAGTCGTTTTCGAGTTATAACCACTTTTATGTTAAAGAAATTGTAATTTATTTTTTATAATTATAATTATAAATTATTTCATAATGTTTTAATATAATTAACTACATTTTGGACTATTTTGGCGTTATACAGGATGCGCCACCTGGAGACATAGTTCGCTTGGCATCCTTATAGTAAAATAAAAAAATTTTTTAATTACAAAAAAGAGATGTCAAGCGAATGTTTCCACATAGTGCATTCTGGATAACGCCAAAATAGT
>Ga0157364_1004046_pt1 | contig 14486 bp, 14 predicted proteins | sample AttsexASBM2_FD_111476 | JGI IMG/M metagenome (GOLD analysis project Ga0157364, IMG submission 111476) | Fungus gardens microbial communities from leaf cutter ant in Ribeirão Preto, State of São Paulo, Brazil - Atta sexdens ASBM2 | ecosystem: Host-associated > Fungi > Mycelium > Unclassified ... | reverse complement strand
TTTTATTTTTTTCTATTTCCCTTCTTATAACATAAAAAACAATTTTTATATGTATATCGAAAATTCGAATCTATATATATATATATATATATATATATATATATATATATATATATAAGATCATCACGTGATTATACAATAGAATATTCAATCAAGCATTGGACAATGTACAGATGGTCAACAAAGTCAAATGATTGATAATTCAATAAGAGAGCGTTTACTAGCTTATTTGGAAGATATATGTTGTAAGTAGATGATGTTTGTGCGATGAGCATAAAAATTGTATCGGAAGAGTGAAATAAATTTATAAAACGTGTTATATATATTTATTATGATTTTTAATTAATCCGAGCTACAGCTGATTGTCGTGTATTATTGGAGTCGACTATAAATTGGCATATCGCGTGACGTATTATAACAACCCTATCCCGTGATTGCGAACCACGAATATCGAACGGGGGCAAGTTTTACTACGCACGCGATCACGCAGGATCCATCGTGAGAGCATGTCTAATCAAAGATAGGACACGTGTGCAATTAGTTGTAGACAGAAAGGCGATACGAGAATCGCTTAAAATTGCCGTCATTGATTCCAAGGCTGCGTTAGCTAATTTTGGTTCGCAGAAGAGATATATGTATACATACATCATATTTCTTCCGGTTCGGTGCAACGCGTCGAATGCACGAAGATTTCGCTTCACAGAATGCATGAAGTCAGTAGTTTCGAAAGTCTCTGAGATATCGAATCGTCGCTATGTTTGTAACTCTGCTTATTTCTCTTTTTTTTTTGTACTTTATCCATCCGATTACTATATATAATGTTGCCGTTGGTTAGACAAGTATATGTTTACGAATACATAATTAAGAAATATATCAACAATGCAGAGATGATTCGTGAGTTATAGCTGTGAAATGTACGATGACACACGTGTAGATTATCAAGTTAAACATTGCCATTATAATTTAGTATATTATATATTCAACAGCGTAGCAATATTATTAATGGAACATAAAGCATGTTTCTATAAAATGCAAACCTCTCATCGATCCAACTCTTATGTACATGCTTATAAATAAGCAAAAAACTCCACAAAGAATACGTAAATTAAAGTTGTTACGAGGGAAAATTTCATCAAGATAGGATAGTCGCATTTATCCGCAAATGAAATACTAATATATAAGTACCTGTATGATGATTGATATCTGGCACACTTTGACTGATTGAAAATAAACATGTAATATAAATATCGTTGTCGTACACAAGATGAAAATATAAGATCATAACATAACATAACATAAATTCATTTCGCGAAAATTAAAATTATTGAGTTCAAGGCCTACACTTAAATAAAGAATTCAGTAGAGCGTAAAGATTTCGAAATACTGAAAGAAAACTTGCTGTTTTGCGGGATGAATCAATTCAATAAGTACTCGTTATTTATAATTAAGAGAAATCTCTCGGAAAATTAATATATACATATTAAAGCGAAGGTGTATAGCCTTCTTCTCGATGTATGAAATATGTACGATTGTGTAATCGCGACCGAGAGATCGTTAAACGCGATTGTAGAGTTTACAATGGCTATAGTGTGACTCATCTTGACCTTAGCCGATGGATGTACCCCTTTTTCCGCAACCACCGACCATTGGAGGTGTCGCGACACCGACTCCGACTCTCAGTGACGTTCCAAGTGTCGCGACGCTACCACGCGTTCCGGCATTCGTTGCTGCATCCGTGCACGAACGATATGCTGTACCTTTACGATCCTCCTCGGGCACCAGAAAGCGACGTCGCGTCTGCAGGAACTTAGTTCATCCACGAATCAAGACCGCGATCTTCGTCAAGGATGCTGCACCTCGTCGCATTTCTGAACTTTGCAAGAGGATGATGGAGCATCACGCGAAAAAATATGAAGGAGACGATGACGACGTCGTTTGCGGCATCGGTAAATGTTATTTCAATTTTTTAAAACCATGCATTTTAATTGGTAGAAATCTTTGTACTTAATACAATAGAAATGAAATATTAAAAATTGAAGTAATAATGCAAGAAAAATGTAAATATATTATATTTTATAAATAACTTGCAAGAAATATTTTCAAGTGATGAGTATCTATTATAATATTCATGTCATAAATAATTTGTAAAGATATTGAAAAAAAAAGTATATTCGTTATATCACGTAACATAGTAGTTAGATACGCAGGAGGAGATAGTATGTACTTTTGCAGCATACTTACTTAAATTATTACTAACAAAAATTTCACACAAAATCGATTATAGCATGTTTTGCTAATACAAAGCTATTATCGTGAACTAGAAAATTCAAATTAATATTTTCTTTCGTAATTAAAAAACAATTATTATTTAACTTAAAATATATTGTGTGATACTTCAAACTTTAAAAAAAGTTTCGATATTTCTTTGGATACTATATATAAAACTATAAAAAATGCCTTATATATCATTATGAGTTTTTGCTCGTATATAAATGTGATTAAAAATAGATATTACGGATACACCTACTACAATATCTTCCGAGATTTCACCTCATTTAAAAAACGGTATAATACGGACAAAATGGACAAAGTCCGTAACTGTCCAGACCATAGAAGGTTTACCTCTACGATTAAGGATTCTGCCATCTCTCAGAGATATCGAAGAGGATAATGGAAATTCTTCGAAGGTCTCGAGATTTAGAAAATATCTAAGATTTTTGGGACGATTGTTGTTATCGCAATTGGGTACGAACTATAAATTTAAATTTTTACATACTGCTTAAGAATTTATCATTTGAAGTAATTTAATTAATTTATAATTTATCGTAGGTCTTCTTTGGTTACTTGTGATATGGATGGTAGCAGGTGCGGCGGCGTTTTGCGCCACGGAAGGACCTCGTGAGCGCGAACAGGTCGTGTCGCTGAAGAACATGCAGAAGGATTTAGCAGTCGGCTTGGCGACAGAGTTGCGGCAATTGCGGACGGAACAGGATCAAGATATGGAGCCATTATGGAGCGATAAAGTCCAGCAATATGTTACCAAACATGAACAACTCCTCTTGATTGCTGTCAGTTCTGGCTATAGCGAGGGTGGTAATAGCGGACAGCTGTGGACATTTCCCGGTTGTGTATTATTCGCCATATCGTTAATTACCACTTTAGGTATGTTAATTAATTTGGACTAATATTTAATTAATTTAGAATTAATTTTTAGATAATTATATGTAAATCTTTTCATTCTTAAAATTATACTGTGTTTTATTTTCTCTTAAATATTTTTTCAATTTTACAGGTTTTGGGGCACCTGTTCCGCGAACAACTGCTGGCCGCACAGTAGGAGTGATTTTCGCCGCTATCGGTATTCCTGCCCATTTCCTTCTTATATTGAATTTCGGTCTCATGGTGGCTTTTCGCTTACAAAAGTATGCGCTTACCAGACAAGGCGTGCAACTTAACAGTGAAGAATCGAGTTATTCCAAACATATGCCGAAATGGATCCAAATATTGTCATTTGTTGGCACAGGTAAAATTTTTATCACGAATCTCTACAAAAATTTGTTTCGACTATAATTATTGCTATCCTCGTTTATACTTATTTTTATTGTAGTCATATACTATGTTTTGGGGGTACTATGCTTCGGCATAGCGCGATCGAGACCGATCGCGGCGAGTCTACTGTTTCCGTTAGACTTCACTGCGGCAGGCGGTCTCTCTACTATCGTCGGTTACGTACGAATACTGTACGGTCTGTATTTAGAAGGCGCTGTTACTATCGCGGCGATAATGGTAGCTATATTAAGAGTATCAGCAACGCAAAGTCTTACAAACATTGGACTCAAGTATGGCCTACTGACGAAAGATTAATATGTTTAATTTACTTAATACTCTTCATCCTCTTCACATTTTAATTCAAGATAAAAACTATATGATCATATAAGACGATGTAATTTCAAAGATATAAAGTATTAAAAGAAAAAAAATTTTTTAATCTTCCAGATCATTTTGATAAAACTTTATGTGTGTTTCAAGGATATAAAAATATTCCGAGTGGTTTTCGAAATTTGTGAAAAAATGAAATTTTTCCTTCAAATTTGATATGTATTTTTTAAATCGTTTTAGATATAAAGTTATATGAAATTTTTGTCTTAAATACAATGTAACACGATAATCGTATCTGTTTTTAACATTAATGAATATCAAGAATGTAATATTGTGTGCACTTAATGAAAAGTATCACTCTTTAAAATCTTTTAGAATACTTAAGAACCATCTGTATATGATAAATGCCATAAATGAATTGCGTGTATACACAGATGATTCTTAAGTATTTTAAAAGATTTTATAGTTTATAGTTACAACTTATTCTTGACTTATAAATTACTTGTAATTATTTTTAACACAATTTAAAAAAAAATCATGTAAATATGTATGTTTTAAATGTATAATTTTTATTTCGCAAAATAAAACGCGTAAGTTACATAGTTAAACTAGATAGGCTATTTTTATAACCACATTTTTTTGTACAATTTACATTCAATATTTATTTAACGTAACGTTTTAATGTAACGTGTATGTGCATGCATGTGTGTATGTGTGTAAAAGAAAAACAGATCAAAGAACCTGCACAAGAGAATGTGAATTCATTTTTCACGTATATGCAAAAGGATACATGTTGCAGAAAATTTATTTTATATACATCTTGATTAAGATGACAAATAATGGTTATATCTAGCTTCATGTATACTTTATTTAAATAAGATGTGTAATAAAGACAAACTCTTGTACGCTATGATACGACTGTACAGCTATATGTTACCTAAGCGACATCAGACTGGCATTATTTACTCGTAACAATTCACATACTAGTACAACTTGATCGAAAGTTTACTAATAAGTGTAATAATTTCAGGACCAAAAACTTTCATGATGCTAGTGCGAATTAGAATTTATTTATCAGTAACGACGCGAGCATTCTCTAGTTCTCTACAGATTGTTTTAAAGCCCTTGATTACTGGGGCATTTTTTGTCGTTGCATTCCAGTGTTAGTATCATTTTTGCTATCGACGTCCGACGTATCTTTGGTATGTACGGACTTATTATTAAGAGGTTTATCTCCTGGATTTTCGGACTCAGAAGATGAAGACTGGTTGTCGTGATTTCCTAAGTTAGATGTATTTCCTAGTGCTATTCGTATAGATTCCACCAAGTGCAATGGACCTGAATAACATTCTTTCATACCTGCGAATAAAATGTATATATCGGCATTTTTTAAAAATAATCTTTTGTTATGATATATATTATATATGAAATTAAAACTCATAAAATTTATCAGGCTATACAAGTTTAATAATTGGTTTTATGGATATTTTATAGTAGTAACATAAAAATTACAGTAAATAATTTTCATCGCGTGATATTTTTATCAAAATAATCGATTAAAACTACAAAGAATCTATTTCTCGAAAATGTTTTGGAGTTGGATCAGAAACAACACACAATTAGAAAATTGTAATGAATTTACAATCCCATTATATGTGGAAAAAAATATTGAAATTTATCCAAGTTATAATTATAGAGTGTACTTGTATATATCACAATAAATATATCACAGATATAAAATTATGTTTTGCCTAGTTCTACTTACAATGTATTCTTTATCCAAATATAGCTTTTTTAATTTTTGTAAGTAGACCGTCATTTTGATCATTTTGGACTTCTTGTTTCGCTTGAGTTTGCACCTTTGGATTTGCCATGCCTAGAAAAAATATTGAAGCTACTAAGGAAAGAGACTTTACTTAAAAATATGTATCTTACATTGAATTAGTTACATATTAACATTTCACGCAAATTTCTGTTATCGCAAAAATTTTGTACGAGAATTTTTTCATTTCATTTCGAAAAACGTCAATGAAACGCATTTGTAATATTTTAATATGATTTTATTTAATTAGTAATAGCAGGTACACAGGGGAAAACTCAAGCGATACATAATCTAATAAAGGTACGCTAGTGCAATGATATTTTGCAGTAGCATTAAATATTCGACGTTACAAGTACAAATATTCATGTCTATAGAATACTTGAAATACATTAAAAATAATAATTTATATTTTATCATTTATTCTTACCATCTGTTTTATATGTTACACCATGTATACTGCCGGGAGTATTGGTCTCAAGTTCGGCGAACGCTTGAAGTAACGCTCGCTGCTTATCCGTCAATTGTTTCGGCACAGTAATCTTTATGTTTACGTAATGATCACCGTAACCCAGCCCATCGACCTTTTTCAATCCCTTGCTGTTTAAACGGATTCGCGTGTGGGACGATGTACCTGGCATTATTTGTATAGTCTGATCTTCGTACACTCCCTCCACTCGTATTGTACCACCTAGCACTGCCTGTGCTAGTGAGACTTCGGCATCAGTGTGCACGTCGGGCCCGTCACGGCGAAAATACCGAGATTTCTCCACGCGGAATGTTACAAATATCTCTTTCTTGCCTATTGCCATACGAATCGTTTGACCGTCCTCTACTCCAGCTGGAACTGGCACTGTTATTTTCTTACGTTGTACCTATAAAAATGCAATCAAAACATACTAATTAATGTAGTAATGATAGACGAGATAGATCAAGCAATATAAGGACAAAATCAAGAAATAGATATGTACCGTTTGTCCTTTTGCGTTACATTCTGTGCAAGGGAACTTGATGTGCATCTTCGTGCCTTGACAGTATCGACAAGTCGAACTCATTACAAAAGGACCAGTGCTTATTGTTTCCATTCCAGTACCATTGCAATACTGGCATCTTACCGGTTTAGTTCCTAGTTCACAACGTGAACCACCACATTTCGGACAAGTGTCTATTACATTCACATTAATATCCTTATTCACACCTCTAGCAGCTTGGGAAAAGGTTAAATTCATTATCACCTGTAATAAGAGAAATGTTATTTATATATTGCAATAATCAGGAAATATAAAGTCACATTTGGTCACCTCTTGAGCTGCTCCAAAACCATATTTTGATTCTGAAAAATCTTCAAAATCATTGAAAGCTCCACTTTGGAATCCAGCATCGCCAAATATTTTTCTAAACAATTCCTCGGCATTAATGGTCGATCTGTACTGCCAGTGCTGATTGTAACTCTTGGACTTCTGACTCTGACCCATTCCCATACCCATTTGCTCCGAGGTTGCTCCCCATGTATCATATTCTTTTCTCTTAGTATCATCGCTTAATACTTCATATGCTTCAGAAACTTCTTGAAATTTTTGATTGGCATCTGGATCTCTTTTATTTGTGTCAGGATGATATTTTTTAGCAAGCTGATAATATGCCTTTTTTATGTCTTTTGCTGAGGCATTCTTGGAAACACCCAGGATTTCGTAATAGTTACGTTTTAACAATCTATTTGTTAGATGTATGGCTCTATGTGGCTGCACTATTCTTCCTATGTCTGAAATGGATTTAGTTAATTTGTTGAGATATCAATAAATCTGAAGGCTTTTCATTGCTTGCATATAAAGAAAAATATAGATTTGAATTGTCTAAATATTTAAAAATATAGAGTAAATTAGGTTCTTCATTATACAAAAGTTGACATTAACATAGATATTTGTCTAGGTATTGACAATCGAAAGAAAAATAACTTGGACTTTCTAGAACAAACTCTCCAGTAAGCAAGAAACGTCTTGAAATATTTCGGCATTGCAACATGCATTGCAACAATGCTGTAATGTGTTGGAATGTTCTAATAGGGTTCTTACTTACTAGACAGTATATATTGTATATGTATAGACACACACACCACATTCATACACGCTCGCGCGCGCGCGCGCGCGCGTGATCAAGCAGTAGAAAATGTTTCAAACATGCACGTGTCGTACGACAAAAAACGCATAACGAAAACTTGAATGATCTAGAATGAAAATATCGATGTAACGAGTGGGAAGGTCATCGATACACAAATGAAAGTGCCGGAAACAGTTTCATCAAAAAATAAGATAATGATGTAATCCAGAACTCGAGCATATGTGCAAATTACTTTTTTCACGATTCCAGCCACCGACAGCCAATGCGACAGTCACCACGTGCCGCTGACACGTACTGCATTGCCACAAAACGCCACGCGAGAATTTGTTCAGCTTATTATTTCCAATCAGATTAATGGTCTTCGGATGAAAAATCACGGCAAGTCCTTTGCCGGTCGCCATGTTGCGCGAGAGCGGAGAAAGGCATGCAGCATGGTGGGCACAGAAGGTTATGATCGGTCATCGTTGGTCTATTCATGGGCCCGTATTCAGAACGCGCTTATAGCGATGAAAAAAGCGTTAACATGCTATAATTTACGTGACGCACACTATAGAATTTCAGAGATAAAAGCACGCTTTTTTTGGATACGATCAACACGATGCTGCAAACGCTTTGAAGCGTGTTTTAATTGGTCAATTTGTAAAATTCTTTCTTCTAATTGATCCATCAAATGCTTTAAAGCATTTGTAGTGAGACTTTAACCACAGGGCTGTGTTCAAGAATTACGCCTAGATAACTCTAGGATGCATTTTTGCTATAATATATGTAACGTAACCTATAATTTAGTTCTTTAGGTGTAATTTCTGAATGTCCAGCCTTTATCGTTGAAATTCTATAGTAACGTAAATTAAGCCGATTCTACATTAGTTGCAAGTCGATCGCAAGTTTGTTGCGACAGTCAATATGAAGTGTTGATTTTAAAAAATGCAAGCTTCAGATTGATTGTAGAACTGGCTTTAGCAGGCCCATGGTAGAAGAATATAAGGTATTTCATTGCGCATAATGGAAGAAAAGTAGAACAACCAATCAGAAATATGTCTAAAATTTAGCGCTAAATTCAAATGCAGTTGGTAAAAATACATACGTAACAATTGTAAAAACAAAATTAAATTTGAAAAAATATAAAAGTTTGTAAATGAATAAAATAATGAAATGAAATAATGTTAATAAAATAAATGAAAATAATGTTAATAAATGTAATAACGTTAATAAATGTAATAACGTTAATAAATGTAATTTGATATTTAAGATCAATTAAAATTTATTATTTATTATAACATGCTGTTATTATCACTGTTTAAATGTTATTATTGTTGTACATATGTGCTCTAACTGTTGTTATCATTGTTTAATTGTATTTTGTTTCTTGATCACTTCTAACCTAAATAGCAACTATGGTAGTAGTCATGTTGTTTTTTTACAATTTTGAGCAATTTTTGATTGGTTTAGGAGCAGTCGCCATTTTGAACTACTGCATCCTTAGGAATGAAATATCTTATATTCTTCTACCATGTACGGGCCTATAACTGGTATATATGACTTTTTAACTGGTATATATGATAATTTTAGCTGGCTAAGGATGTAGTCGCGTTCATCTGATTGGCACATTCCATTAGATCCTAAAATATAGATCAATCAAACGAAAGAACTCATTGATCGCTCAATGAGTGATTATTATTTTAACTTCTGAATGCACCCAATGGCGTTCAGCGTACTTAATAGTTGAGTGAGCGCTCGTTGCTATTGATGTATTCTTCCAGATCAAAAATGCTGATTGGGTAATCTAAAAGAATACAACAGCGAGCGCTCAACTGTTAGATGAATCTAGAAAAATACACCAATAGCAGCGAGTGTTCATGGATCCGCTCCACAACAGTTGAATCTAAAGTCATTAGATTATTTAAGTACCGCAATTGATTTCAGAAATGTCGCGTCAAAATGGCCGAAGTATACATAGTAGAGCACTAATATAGATATTCGCATCCGCCATTTTTAGTCCCTTCTCTTAGTTCTCTCTTTAATTTTCTTAAGCCTGATGTTCATGATGTTAGAAATTGGTCTGAGATCTCGGATAGAGAAAGAAATTAACAAATTACATGTGAACAATTTGAGCACATGACTATTGCGATTGGTCAATTCTTTCTTCATCCGAGGTCTAGGACCGATTTCTATCGTGGACACAAGGCTTTAGGTTATGGTCAATGTGATATTACAAATGCTTTAAAGCGTTTTTTGATAAGTCAATTTGTAAAATTCTTTCTTCTAATTGGTCCATCAAACGCTTCAAAGCATTTATAACGAAAGGACTTTGACCACAGTTTTAGGAGCTCCGTACAATAAAAGGAATAGAGAACAGAGAATAAGAATTTCAACCTATCAGAAATTATGTATGTGTGGAATACACATCAATTTCTGATAGGTTGAAATTTTCTTTTTCTATTCCCTATTCCTTTTATTGTGCGGAATCACTTAAGTTACGATCAACGCGATATTACAAACTCTTTGAAGTATTTTTTAACTGATCAGTTTTGTAAAATTTTTTCTTCTAATTGGTCCATCAAACGCGACGAAGCATTTGTAGCGAGACTTTGACCACAGCCTTATTTACCGGCGGAGAGAGAGAGAGAGAGAGAGAGAGAGAGAGAGAGAGAGAGAGCAAAAGATTGAGGAAAAGAGCAAAAGAGTGAGAAAAGAACTGGCGGATGCGAATATTTATAATGCCTTAATACATAGTATTACACACAATTTCAAGCATGATGGTTGGTGATTCATCTTTAAAATTGTACTTATATGTCCCTTTCTGCACTTTCATGCACTAAACTTCTATAACTTCTATAAACTTCTATAAATTAAATTAAATAATACATAAATTAAGCATTCATACATATTTTTTTGATTATAAATAAACTAATTACAATTAAAAAGCATTTATGTACTTAACAGCTTTATTTTATCAAATAAAGTACGCATATGCAAATGCATAAATTTAAAAAGGCCGCATTTTGCAACAAAATGGATGCGAATTCACATATTTTAGAAATTTACGTTCCAAAACTTTCCGAGGAAGATTTTACTCTATATGCTATAGTATACGTCACGTGTACTATATATTTCGAGTAAAATTTTTCTTCAGGGAGGAAGTTTTAAAATGTAATCCTAATGATTTTAATTAAATCTGCCGAACGCGATCATTGGCTGCATTCAGTAAAACACAAGTTTTGCAACCGTTTTATAATTTTCTGCTGAGATTGGACCATTCCTCTTGATCTAAATGCATAACCCAATCAGCGCGAAGAAAACTTCCAACAGTTACAAAATACACGTTCTGCTGAACGCAGTCATTGTAAAAGAAAAGATGGTTTGAGGTGCGTGTGTCAACATATGTTTTTGATTTAACCTCATTTAACCTTAAATTTCGTTTTAATATCTGGTTTCTATGTTCTTTTGAATCAGTTGTAATTTGGAATACAGAGAATATGTCGAGAATAGTTGAGTCTTTGAAAAAATTAAATGTCGAAAACGACGCGGAGTCGTACCGACAAGACAATGATAGGATCAATAAGAAGGTCGAATTGACGCTGTCACTGGAAGAAAGAGTGTCACTCAATCAGAATGACTACATATTATTCGTCTGTGGAACCCAAAGGCAAATTTTATATTTCTTTACAAATCTTTTTTACCGCTGTATCTATTTTGTTTTCATCCAAATTTCATATATATATCTATATCTGTTTTTTTTTAAGTACAGTGTACACTAATTCAGTCAGTTAGTCACAAAAATAGAAATTACTTAATTAGAACATTTAATGTCAAATCTGCCCAAAAGTATAACACATTTCTCAAACACACATCCCAAATATGTTTCTATTATTATATATATGTGTATTATATATATGTGATCTAAGAAAATTAGTATTTATTGTATGATCAAAAGTAATCCATTTTTAAAATAAATCTTGTCAATGACACAAAACTAATTTGTATTCTTTGTAACATGAAGCCCTACTATATATGTTCTAATTATTTGATTACAGTAAAATATAATTTTTGTTTGACATTTTTATGCATGTATGATACTTTCTATAAATGTTTTTTTTTAATCTAAATTATTTATATTCAATAATATATATTTTTAGTTACATTTATAATTAATATTTTTGTTTAATGTTAAGATCAAAATTTTGTTATTGTCAGTTTAGAGCATTTATTTATTGATATGACATGAATGTCTAAATGTAAATCTCATATATTGCCTAAAATTATATATATTAATTTTATTTTGTCACATAAACTATTTTTTGTTTATATATATAGTGAGCCAGAATTTAGGATTGGAGCAGCATTGTCAGATCACTCTTGCATAATATATTCTGTTGGCGAATCCTTGAACCGAACGATTATGCTAGACCATAATCAATCACCCATCGTAGGAATTAAGTTCAGTCCTATTTCTAAAAATGTATTATATATCGCAACTAACGATGGATTAATTACAGCGTGTGATTTGCGTGCTAAAGGAAAGGTTGTGGCAGAATTTAAAGGTAACTGTCGGCTCTAAAAATAGTAAACATCAGTTTTCATCGATAAATATTTTAAACAATTATGTCTTAACTAGTCTTAACATTACAGATAATACAGAAAATGGCAAAATAAAACCTTTAGCTAGCTTTGATCTTAGCTGCGATGAAAGGCTCATAGTTGGTGGGACAGAGCACACGAGTGGAGATGCATTTATTCTGTTTTGGGACATAAGGCAAAGTAATTCAAAACTAGAAAATAAAAACAGTCTCCTTGGTGGATATTGGGAATCGCATATGGATGATATAACTTGTCTGACCTTTCATCCTGTCAAGCGAAATGTTTTGGTATCTGGTAGTACAGATGGTTTGATGAATATATTTGATCTGACACAATCCTCAGAAGATTTGGCTTTAACTTGTTCTTTAAATACCGAATCATCAGTGGTAAGATAACCAACTTAGTTCTGTTATAAAGAATCTTTTTAATCAAATAGCTTTTGTTTTTTAGGATAGACTGGGTTGGTTAACTGATGATTCTCTATGGTGTACAACACACACACAAACGTTACAGTTATGGGAATGTGAAGATGCTAGTGCATATGCAACATTTGCGCGTAGTGATTTAGCCATGTCACAAGTATACATGATTTTTCTATCATTATATCACTGTTTATCGCTTTTCTTACAAAATAACTAAAGAATTCTATTTACAGAATGATGATCCTGATAATTGTTACTTGGTAAGATTCCATGCCACTAATGCTTTTGGACAACCATTCGTATTAGCGGGTTCCAGCACAGTTAAAGGGTATTAATTTGCAATATAAGTGTAATGCATTATTCAAAACAATTTTTTTCTCAGATTGATAATGACATAACATTTATATTTTTTCAGGGAAAATCTAAAATGCTTGAATATTAAGAAGAATCGTTTGGAAACATATTATGAAATTGTAGGGAATAAACAAACAGTACGGGACAGCTGGATGCATGAGAAGGTAAAGTATAAATTAAGAAATTACTTCAACTTAGATCAATAATCACTTCGTATTTTCGATTCTGCAGAGTGGAAGCTTGGTGACAGTTGGTGAGAAAGGCATTGTCAATATTTGGCGACAAACGGAATCATCGATACAGCAAAATTCAAGTCATAAGTTGTTAACTAAAATTGGAACTGACCGTGATCGGCATCACAGAACTAAACCCTATTAAAATAAACATTTAGGAAAAAAATATATTAATATGGAAAAGTATTTTGCCATAAAGTGATTGTATCACAGCGGAATTGGAATGAACAAAGTGTCATAATTGTATATTTCCCTCACATTCTTCTTTATTACAATAACAGTTGTATGTACATTTATAATAAATAGGTATTATTTGTTTATGCGATTATTCAACGGCGAGTCATATATCGATTAAAAAAATGTAGCCACGAGTTTCGTGGTATAAATGCTAAGGAATGTAAATCACATGTAACTGTGGATACATTGAATTAACATGGAAGAAAAGAATAAGACAAACCGTAGGAGTCGCACGCGACTTGTAAGGAAACGATTTCCTTCTACCACAGCAAGATTAGAATTAATAAAACAGACGACATTGGCAATCGTCATAGAGAAAGTTTGTATCAAGCAATTAATACTCATGATAGAGGATAGTCAATCAAATAATGATAACAATTGATAATCATTTAGTCTCTAATCACAGTCTCTGTTTGAAAATTATCAAAATTCAAGGAGACTCCTATCGCCAATTCATGAGCGTATCATAACCAAATATACGCCCGCTTATTACACATTATGTAATATTACAATTAACGATTCAAAAGACGATCGCAGTAGCGAGTATCACAATGATAACAGTAGATATAGTTTTAGAGCGAAACGGTAGTATAGGTACAGAGTAAACGTACAAAAATACTTCCCATGAGCATCGGGGACGTAAAGATTCGCTAAAACGTGGAAAACCGCGTTACTATAATTTTATATATATATATATATATATATATATAATATATGTATGTATATATGTGTATATATATATATATATATATATATATAATATATGTATATATGTGTATATATATATATATATATATATATTTCTTTATATATCATCTTTATAGATATATATCCTTTTTCAAACAT
>Ga0157364_1004045_pt1 | contig 14487 bp, 7 predicted proteins | sample AttsexASBM2_FD_111476 | JGI IMG/M metagenome (GOLD analysis project Ga0157364, IMG submission 111476) | Fungus gardens microbial communities from leaf cutter ant in Ribeirão Preto, State of São Paulo, Brazil - Atta sexdens ASBM2 | ecosystem: Host-associated > Fungi > Mycelium > Unclassified ... | reverse complement strand
TTCCCTACATGATTTATCAGTTGGAGCAGTATCACCATAAACTTCGACAAGCATTCGATGGGCTTCAGCCGCACTTTTCTTCCAATTAAAGCAGAAAATCAAATCCTCCCGCAAATGCTGCTAACACAAAATTCGATATTTCAAACACAGTAAAAATCAAGGTTTTTATATAAAACTTAAAGCGATATAAACTGAATATTATTAGCAGATGTTTAACCTCTCTGAACTGTCAAAATCAGCTGTGAACTATGAACCATTCACAACAGCTGGAGCCATCTTTAGGGAAACGAATCGAACTAATTTGTACTCCCAATATAAAAATCGAAGATTTGACGTTTTTGGAAGTTTATTCAAAACTAGAATCTTGGGACGTAAAAAGAATTTAAATCAAGATATATCTAAACATTCTATTATTACTAATCATATGTTGGAATTTAATACGTTCGAGTGAAATAATATCAAAATTCTTGATACAGAAAAGATTAATATCCAAAATGATCCATATCAAAGCTGAAAAAAAAACGAGATTAATTCCAATGAAGATACTGCATGTTTACATGATTCGTATTTTAACATCTTTGATAGGATTTATAATAAGGATTATCGATTATTTACATATTTTATGTCATCGGTGCTCCTCAGATGTCACAATTTATTTTATCGTCATTTTTTTAAGCGTTGTCAGAATCAGAAGTAAAAAATGTTTATTTATATATTATTACAAGTTTGTCTTTATAGTCTCTCTTTCTTTTTATGAATTCAATTTTATCTAACGATATTGAAATTATTTCATAGCCACAATTTATTTTCACAATGATTGTTCACATCGTTCCATGATCATTTAACAATATCTAAGGTGAATTTGTAACATGATTCATTCCTTATCAATATTGATGTGTAAATTTAAAATTTAATTGATCAAATAATATCAAGAGAACAATCAAATTACGTACTATTGTCGTGTGATAATAGTAAGATATATATTAAAGATTAACTGCATTAAAGCTGAATTATAACTTCTGTGACTCTTTATTTCGTTTAATGTGTTCTCAACTAAATTAAAATTTGTAATTTGTATTTCTATGCGACTGATAAAGACTATGTAAAGTCGAAATTAGTTTCGCTTAATTCTAGTGTGCATTAAACATTAATTTTAATCACTATCATATAACATGTTAATTTATTCGCTCGTTTTCAGTCAATTTTTCATTATATTTTATGTAATTCCTCCTGTCTCCTTTACCCCCCCCCTCCCTCCCTATCACCCTCTTCTCTAATAGTGCAGGGTACATACTTCCGCATAAGACAAATGATCGATTGCGCGTCTTGTTTTAATTCGGTTTGATATGGTTTTTCGATGCATCCTAAACCCGTTAAAAAATCTTATCATTAATAATTTTCTGGTAATCATTGTTTTTATTCTCAACTAAATTGATTCTCGCAATTAAATTCAAGTCTACAAGCGTTTTTAGACCTAAAAGAGATTTTTATCTGTACTTACTATATAGAAGAGAATTTCATATCATTCTTTTTCTTTCACCATTTTAATTTGCATCAAATAACCTTTGAGCACCCGAATATGTCATCAACCGTGTGTCAGTTCTAGTTCATGATTTTTTCGTGATTCCTAAATTCTTCTCGTGACTTCTAAAAAATTTTGAACGGTAGAATATTGAGCATTGCTGCCGTGTCCAACTTAAAACTAATTATCTTATTATTTATTTTTTCTTGATATTCGAGACTTTTTTTTATTATTAGTATAATGAGCCTACAAACAAATGCTCATCAGAACTCGAGCATTTCTCAACGTCATCTACTTTACTAGTGCTTGTGTTTTTTGTTTGCATTCGAACTTTTCTTTTTAAAACATTGATTTTCGGAATAATTTCTTTTTGTTGTACAAATTTGAACGTACGCCGGACATTTATTAATAGGATGCGACTATCGCACTTCTTTAATTTGTTTAATACTTGAATTGCTGTGTCGATTTCCTTCATGTTTTTCGCTTGCTGACTTCGTCCACTCTTCTGTCGCTCTTGTTGCATGCCACCGTTCTTCTATATACTTAACTTCTTTCCTTGGATATCTCTATAAGACATAAAAAAAAATGTTTATTTATATATTATTACAAGTTTGTCTTTATAGTCTCTCTTTTTTTTTATGAATTCAATTTTATCTAGCGATATTGAAATTATTTCATAGCCACAATTTATTTTCACAATGATTGTTCACATCGTTCCATGATCATTTGACAATATCTAAGGTGAATTTGTAACATGATTCATTCCTTATCAATATTGATGTATAAATTTAAAATTTAATTGATCAAATAATATCAAGAGAACAATCAAATTACGTACTATTGTCGTGTGATAATAGCATAATTTAATGGCTTTTTCCAGAATTAATTGGTCACTTTTCTGGAGCAGGTTTTCTCGTATAGATATGTTGCTGACTTTACATAATATCGTTGATTTGACGAGGTTATCGTTCAATTCGCCGAATTTGTATTTTATTAGCTTGTTGTTTTAACTCGACCATGAACTGTTCCAAGAATTCTCCCGGCTGCTGCCGAGAAGAATTTGTAGCATTCATGCGCAAGATTTTCTAATGGTGGGAAATGGTTTCCGAACTTTTTGATTAATATTTCCATCTCATCCTTTCTATTTTCCGCAAACGTAAATGTTGAATATATTTTGAAACTCTTCTCACCGATATAATGAAGAAGTTAAGCACATTAAATCACTTTTCTTTTCTTGTTAACTTTTTACGATATTAGACGATATTGGATTAATTCTCAAAGCGTGCCCACCATGTTTTCCAATTCTCTGCATCGTTGCCTACCATGAACATCACCGCTGTTCCTCTGTAATCCGTCGATATCATCGCCTAAATTCTTTCTTTTTATTTTGCTTCTTTCCTCTAAATTTATGAGGTTTTTTTATTTATTTAATTCAACTATAATATAAAGTAAGGTTTATATAGATTTAAGAAGTACACGATGCACTAGCTGTGTCAGATGCAGACATGTTCTCTATTTTAGCCTCGAATCGCGCGCTTTGGCTTTCACGTCGCGTCTCCTTATATCAATGTCTTGTAAACAAATGTTTAGCGATGAAAAACGTCTCTCTAGGCGGTCTTATCTCGCCGTGCGTTTACATTTAACGATAGGCCAGGCGAATTTGACTATTTTAATTTATAACTCGTTAACTAATACGAAAAAAAAAACAAAATGGTAGAGGATTTTTCTATTCAATTTAATCCACTCTATCTACACAAGGACGCTTTGTCAATAAATACAGAACATCCTGCATATAAATCGCGGTTAACGCTGGTCAATACAATCGACACAATGCGGTAGCATTGTCGATAGCATTTAAGTGTTTACTTAATTGTAAAACCATTTAAATTAAACCCATTTAAGTTAAAACCATTTAAATTATATTTCAGTCATTAGAATAGCAGCAACAGATTTAATATCGCTCTAATTACTTTAGTAGCACATGAAATTGTATCTTAACTCGAAACTTTAGAAACGCAAAAAAAAAAGACAGATAGATCATAAATGTACTAGGTATTCATGTTCGTTGTTCGTAAGTTTCTCCCTACAGCGAAAAATGTCTTGATCCGGATACCTTTCCCTCGATTTTCCCATTCACCATTTTGTCGAATTCACTACCTTCACATTATTACTCTATCTTTTTCAAAGCAACTTCACGCTAGAGAGCAAAACCAATCAACACGCTGGCAGCTATAGAATGAGCCAATCAAAACGCGCTACTTAATTCATTTAATTACCTCTTCCCCATATTCAATCAATTAGAATGTGCCATTTTCCTAGATTCGCCTCGACTAGGCCACGCCTCTAGCGCCAAGTGTGAAGTGGAAGGAATTTGTTTTAATGCTCACATGACTACCCACATACTATTTATGAATGTGCTTGAAAAACATAAATTTTTACGTTAAATTACAATTCATAATTGAAATAGAAAAAGAATATTGTATCAACTTTTAGGACGTAATTTTAAATATAGAAAATAATAAGATTATTTTGAATCGTATAGTTCTATAAAGAATTTTATTTTGAAAGATTTATATATGTATTTATCTTCAATCACATCCATTTTGTCACAAAGTTGAAACAACATATAGTTTAGTGAATAGGACTGTTTTCTTGTCACGTTCATTACACTACAAAAAAATTTAGTTCGTGATTAAAACATTATTAATGGATATTGAATTGAGTTGACTTTTAATAAGATGTGGGATAAATTAAAAAAGCTATTTTCTACAAAACTTATTATTTTCTACAAATTCTAATGTAATGATAAAAATAAAAATAACAAAAGGAAAGTTAAAGCTTTTCCGTACCTTAAAAATGCTTCAGAAATCATGTCTTTAGCTATCAATGAAAACAAATTTTAGATTGGATACAGAATATTAAATAAATTTAATATTTTTATAAAGAGATATAAAGATAAGGATTTGATAGAATGTAATCTATACTATAATGTATATAATATAATATATATATATATATATACTATAATCTATAAAATTCTACGTAATGATTGTGACGCGTACATGAGCCAAACGAAGAGAATTAAGAACATGAGTCTCTAAATATAAAAAAAAATTAAATATATTATATTTCAAAAGACTCTGTTATTACAAATTATAAGCTTGAATTTAATTATACGTTTGGTAGGGATGGTATAAAAGTACTTAATTTTGAAAATTAGGTAAATGTTCACTTTAAAACAGTGTTTACTTGCACATTCGTCCTATTTTCAATTTGGTTCCTACCCTTTATTTCATCAAGCGAATCATTGGTATTTACGCTACGCGTGGATCGAAGTAAGGGGCAGTAACCAAATTGAAAATCGCAGCATTGCTTTAAGGAATGCTCCTCCGATTATCTTGACGTTGATATATATATATATATATATATATATATATATATATATATATATTGTCAAGGTCATGATTCTGAACTCTCTAACAGGTTTAAATTGTCATTATACATTAAAAAGTTATTAACAAAAAACTTTTTTAATAATGCAATAAGTAAAAATTAAAACTTGTAACAGTCGAAGTTGAATCTTAAATGCTTTAATAATTTCCATGTGAATTTATATGTCGTTTGAATAGTGCGCTGAATTGGTTTTTGAAAAGTAACCTCTTGTTTTTGCACATACAATATGCAGAACTATCGCTTTTCCGTGCATAACAGCTTTTTACATGAAACAAGATCTACTCCACTTTTCTCCTGCCTAGAGATGTACGACTTCTCACGCGAAGCAAGATCCACCACACTTCATAAATATTTATATCTAACTAAATCATTAACTCCCCTATATATCATGCATAAAAATTGATTTCAAAACCTATGTATTACATAGCGTGATGTAGGAATAAAACGACCACGTGATCATAATGTATAATGATCACGATAGAGCCACATCAGCCACATGTTTGATATATGCATGATATTCGTGCTTTTTATGTTAAAAGTCGATATCTTGCCGCGTGCAAAAGTTGTCATAGTTAAGTGAAAAAACTCCGGAAATAATATTTCGTAGGTAAATTGCAATCAATATCATAGTATATGGTGTAACATATATATGGACTTACATGCGTATGCGACTAGTAATGTTCCTACATCATAAGTTTAATACGTACCTTTTGGAATCATGTATTAGAGCCACATCAGCAATCTAGTATTAGATATAAATATCTATGCCACACTTCTCCCTTGCTTAGAAACATATGACTTTCCGTACAAAGCGGTGTTCCCCCTTTCCTCCCTCCCCCCGTCTAGAGGCGATTTTCCAAGATTCACCTGCGTAAAAAATCGTTACACTCTTAAGCAGGAAGGAGATGGAGTAGATCTCATAGAAAGTCGAACGTAAACAGAGGAGACAATGTAAATATATCTTAATATGTACAGCAAAATAAAACGTTATTTCTTAAACTTATTTTGTTAATAATTTTTTAGGGACGAGCATCGATTAAAATCTGTTGGAGATTTTTCTTGACATACATATATCATTAAATATGTCAAAGTCAAAGTTATCAGCGGTTGCTCCTCTTTTCTATAATTTTACCTCAGTTAACTGAATTTTAAGCATTCTGTGAGGCACAATTATTTGCATTGCATTGTTTAGAAAGTATATCTTATAACAAAGTACGATGAATAAATAAAAAGTATTTGGTGAAAGCGGTGGAGCCTTTCTTATGCATATTTTTTGTATATTTTTATGTGCTGAATCATTTACAAATATTAATTTCAAATTAATCTGATGGCAACATGTTGAAAATTATAAAATAAAACAATTTCATCGAAATCTGAAATTTGCAATTTTCAATATTTTTTCATCAATTAGCTCAAAATTAACGTTACATATGGTTAAATATGATTAAATATATAAAAAAAAGCATACATAAAAAAGATTGCATCGCTTTAATTAAAATTGATCTATTTTATTCATTGTCTAGGATATCAAGTAAAATAGCTAATTTTGGCCTAATAATGTGTTAATAATTTGTAAATGTTAATTTCAAACTAAACAATCAAATTCGAATTTCGACAAAATACATTTGCGATTTTCAATACTTTTCTATCAAACTATTTTAAAATAAAATAAGAAAAAAACATAAAAGTTCCATCGTTCAAGCCATACTCTGGTAATTTTACTTATCGTTATCACTAATTGAAGGAGTAATGCTTAATTCAAGTCCAATTTTATGTTCTTCAATCTCCATGTCTGTTAACAACTATACAAGATTAAGATACAATATCTTGATTTTTTGTTATAAAATTTATCTACAAAATAAAAATTATACTGTATTATACAAAACTTTCGACAGTTTATTCGTGAAAACATAAATTAATGAAATTATATTGTAAAAATATTAATTATATTAAAAAATTTAAGAAAGAAAGTCATCTTTACATGGATTGTGAAAGAGTGATACTTTTTCTTCAATCTTCAACTTCTGAAACATTTTCATAAATGTTATTGATATGATATAAATTCGAATGCAATCTTCTATCTAATGAATCGATACATTTTTGAACAATGATTACTTTAAATTCAATGTTATGCGATTCAACGTTGCTTTACTTCATAATTTATTTTTGACATAATTCAAATAATTTTCGACATAATTCAAAAATATGTAATAATATAATGCGTACGCATTTTATATATTAAATCTTTGTCTTACTAAATGTATAAGTCCGCATTTTTCCTAAAAACAATAGATACCAAAAAGATTAGACCCTACGCAAAGTAAGACAATATATGTATCAAAACGAAGCTATAGATACTGTATATGTAATAAACTTTCACTCTTTTCTTTTTAATCATAATACAATTTGATATCTAATTCCTCAGTGATTTTTCTCAATTATAAATTATATATTAATGTTACGTCCAAGCTCCGATCATATGTGTAGATAAGTTTAGAGAAAAAAAGAAAAAGAAGGATGGAATATGGAAGGAGCAGATGCTTTTTCTCGCATGGGAAGGGGATGGCGAGTCGAACGCACCTTTTATAGCTCTGGAATATAGGTCAACGTCCTGAAGGGACGCTATAACACCTGTTTCCAACGAGCAACGCGAACGTCGGTCCGAATTTTGAGCCAAGGAACTTAATCCTTATAACTCGAGATCAGACTGTATGCGATCTCTGACGAGATGAGAGTCGGTACGAAGTCTTATGATTCTAAAATAAATGGAGATTGAGGCACGTCATATTAAAAATATTCTAGTTTATTATTAATCCAAACTTTCTTAGTATTATTATGTAGTATAAATATTTTCATTTTTTAAAATATAAACGTATCTGTGTTTGCGATTAATTTAATTATTATTATAACAGAAATCTAGCCTTTTAACAAGAATTGTATATTATCAGTTGCATCTGCATTGGTAACTACTATTTTAACATATTATAAGAGTAAGCTAGTATTCTTGAATAATTTTGTATTTCTAATTCATTTTATTGTAGTATTTATTTTTATAAACTAATTACTACGATGTTGTACATTGCGAACGCGGTTGGTAGCTTACATCATTAATCGCAGAATTGCTAATTAATTATATAAAAGATCAGTATACATGGTTTTGCCAAAGTTAGATCATTAGTGAGAGTGAATCTACTGTATGCGTGCGTGCGGACGTGCGAGGGTGTGCGTGCGTGTGCGTACACCCTCGCACGTCCGCACGCTCGCACGCACGCATACAGCAGATTCACTCTCACTAATGATCTAACTTTGGCAAAACCATGTATACTGGTCTTTTATATAATTAATTAGCAATTCTATATATACTGAAACACATGTGCACTTGTTCAACTCCTCCGCGACCACGTGATCGAACTTAAAAAAAACTCGTTATTATATAGGGCCATACACAAAAAAACTTAAGCAGTAAACAATTGACCAATCACAATAGAATTCATAACGTAAGCAGTAGCCAATCTAATGTGTTGATTTCCTTATTGTTTATATCTTACTGTCTTAAATTTTTTTTTTGTGTGCTACGGCCCTAACTCACTGCTTCATTTCTTAATCGTAATTTTCACTTACGACATAAACAAGATTAGGAAGTTTTTGCAATCCTGTACCGTGTGCGCATGCGCAGTTCGACTTTGCACTAAATAATATATTTTAGCGTTCATCTTCATAGCGTATCTGGATACACGGTATTGCAAAAACTCCCCAATCTTACTTTCATTTCGTAATATACTCATCGAGGGTGCGTTCGAGTACAGCGCTGTTGTTCATTCTATCCTTGACTAATGTAAGTTTTCATCGAGAGTTCAAATCAGGTCAAAGTCGAATCAGAGTCGGATTGAGTTGAATACTTTTACGATGGTATACTACGAACCCTATCTAATAAACTTTTAAGGTAAAATTCAAATGAGATTTGGCAAAAAAATCGAGATTAGTTGTTGTAATAATATTGCCAACAGAACAAATTGCGTTGTGTACATCAAACGTGAGCAAACGTGTTGTGTACATACGAGTACTTTTACTTTATTACATAAACAAAAATCAAGAAAAAAAGAAGTTGATCACTTGAAGCGTTCAATCCTCTGAACATAACTCTGTAACTCTAGTGTAACTCTGATTCAATGGAAATAGATAAGCCAATCTAATTCTAACTCGATTCTGACCCGATTCGAATCCTCGATGGAAACTTCGAGAGCGTTCGTCGTAAGTGTATGCCGTGTGCCAATCTATAAAAATTGATCAATCACAGTCACGTATTTCCCTCTCATTGTACTGTAAGAAGGGAATACCTGACTGTAATTACAAATTACGGCATACGGATACGTACATAAACACTTCCTTATGCCTATTCCTAGGGTCATATGAAATTGGCCAATTACAGTTGAATACAAACATAATCAACGATTGTTAATAACGATTTGTTAATTTCTTACGGCTTACATTCTTTACGGCTTGCCACCCTATTGTGGAACAGGATGAAGATCTTGTTCTACATTCTAATAAAAGATAAAGTTTAGTTTAGTTTAGTTTAGTTTAGTTTAGTTTAGTTTAGTGACACGGTAGCGTTGACAGCGTACTCTTCGAACATCTCCTTCGAGATCTCCTGATCTCTGAAATGTAGAAAGTGCAAAATGATGCAGAGAATGGCTGCATTCCATATAGTTGTATTTCCAAATGCACCCGATTATGCATCGCTAGCGCCAGGAGTTATGCAACCGTATATTTTCTTCTAGTTGATGATAATGATAACAATAACGACATATCTTAAAAATAATAATTCAAAGATTTGCATATCTTCGCTCGTAGAACACGTAAAGAAAAAATAAAAGCACTTTTATTACATAATCCGAGTGGAAACTATTGAGCGTATGTAGAACTTAATAAGCTATTGAGATCCGATAATCTCGGTCTGAGACCGCAACTCGTTAATTCGTGTCTAAAACAAGCACAGTCGGTTTCGCACCATGATATTGTTGCCGATGATGTAAATACAAGGATGTAAATACAAGCTTATTCGCATAGATAAATCATGTGATGGTCAAGCGGCCAATCAGAATTGTCATCAAGCTATAGCATCATTATGCGATGAATTCAAAGTTATTGTAGTTAATTTCCTTACAATATACATTATAGAAAATTATTTATTTTGCCATTATTATAAGCATCATTGCAAAAAAGATAGACATTTTATTGTGAATTTTTTGTAATACAATGAAGTACTGATCGTGAAATGTGGGATACATACGTTTAAGTATATGTTAAAGTTTTATAACGGGAAAATGTGTAAATGTGTTGTATAAAAGTAATATTTTGTTAAGTATAAAATAAACACAAAAGTTATTTTATTATTATATTAAATTATTGTAATTGTAATACATATAAATAAATGTGTACATTATATTTATTACAATTTTATTACATTATTGACATTGTAATTTAATTATAAAAAGAAGATATGTAAAAAATAACCAAAATTGACCTTAAATGAACACTTTTAAAACCTACGCAGTTGTCATTTTGGAAGTCTGTACCTTCATGAAAAAATTATTTATCCAAGAAAACTTGGAAAACCTTTCAAAAATAATAAAATAGGTCGTTTAAACGCTCTGCAAAGAAATTTATTTTATGTCAAATGAATGATAATAAGAAAAAAACCAAAGTCAACGATATAGAGCTCATAAAATCTATAGTCCATATAGCCTATTATAGTCTATATTAGAATCCCAAGTAGGCATTATTTGAGCTCTACTAGGCTGCTGTTAGAGCTGATAGGGCAAATTAGAGTCAACACTTATCTCAGCTAAGTGTTTTAGGACTTTTATTAGCTGAATCTACAATAAGTTTTTGAGCCTTAAGCCATAAGAAATGGACGAATCGTAGTCAATGATTCTCCTCGTATTCAACTGTAATTGAAATCAATTGTAATTGAAATCAAATTCTTACGGCTTAAGGCTTAAAATACCTATTGTACATCCAGACTTACAGATCTTAATAGCGCCTTATACAGTCTATTATTGTTCCTTAAGACCATATTTTACGAAGCCGAACCTGCTCGAATCGGAAACAGTCGATGATGACATACGTTTGGTGACATCCCCTATTCCAAATTCCTTCACTACTGAATGAGCATATCCTTGTATTTACATCATGTCGTTGTCCTTGCCTTAGTTCGGATCTACAATAGGTTTTTTAAGTCTTAAGTCTAAGAAATTGACTAATTACAGTGTATGTCGAATGTGAGGAAAATAATCGACTGTGATTCGTCCATTGCTTATGATTTAAAGCTTAAAAATCTATTGTAAATCCAGACTTAGCACCAAGACACTACTGTATCTTCAGATTATGTAGCGCTAAGGTAAAAGAAACACGCGACGATAAAGTAAATTCTATTGAGATATGGTTATTAAGATTATTTATTTTACTTTACAAAATTTAAAAAGTACCTTAAAAAGTACTGTTTCGTTACATAATAGAGCTGCCAATTCCATAACATTTATTAGAATTCTAGTAGGGAATGGAAAGTTACTTTTTAAAAATAACAAATTACAATACTTGTTATTATATTGAGAAAAAATAAGAAGTTACTATTACTAGTTACCGATTTTTAAATTTAATTTGTTATAGTTACCGTTACTCGAGAAAGTATCTTTTTTTCCACGCAAAGCGACTCTCATCCCATCTCCCCCATCTGCTTAGGAGGACTTCCATGCGAAATGACTCTCATTTCACTTTCCTGCCAAAGTCACTTTGCGTGAAAAGTTATAAAGTATGCTTTAAAGCAGAAAATTTATATTTTATAGAAAAGAGACATTATTTTTCAAATTTCTTTTGTTAATAACTTTTTAATGAATGATGACGACAGCTAAAATCTGGTGGAAGTTACTCAGAGTCGACCTTGAAAACATATATCAAGGTCAAAGTCATCGGAGCTGACTCCCCTATTCGGCATATTTGCCAAAATAACTTGTAGTAACTTCCATGCCCTGATTCTAGTGTATATTACTTTACACTTTTCTTCGTGTGAGATTCTATTTTCGAAAAATATTGCATGATTGTTACTTTACAGTAAAGTAAATCATATTCTACTCTCAAAACTGTAACACGAACAAATCTCAACACTTTGCACACTTGTATTTTTTATTGCCTAATGAAATAAATTTTGTCAGCATTAAGGCAAAAGGTACTTGATAAAGTAAATTACTGAAGAAGAATTACTTCGCGCGAAATATGACGGGTCAAAAAACAATCGAATGCCAAAATGTCCAGATAAGCATGCGATTATAGCACAGTGTTAGCTTGTTAGGCTACCATCCCAAAAATCTTAGGTTCATATCCAGTCGATATCGCATACACAGACTAAAATTTTAAGTAATGCGCTATATTTTTAGTAAATTGTGTGGAATTGGTAAGTCCATGTAGGAACAGGCGTCCATTGATGTAAAATTTATATAAATTTTATATAAAATTTATTTTATTTTTCTGGTAAACGATCGTTGTATAGCCATACTGTAAAGTACTTTTTACATTTTGTAAAATATAATTTTACATTATTAAGACTATCGACAATCGCTCATTTACTAGAAATTAAAGAAAATTGTATATAAGTCACTGTACATAAGACGTCTGTCCCTATATTTACTTGAAAATTCCATAAAATTGATTAGAATTCGAGTATACATTATATTTTTTCTCCATGAATAGTTAACTTTGACCATTACTAATTTAAAAACTATTACAGCATTGACATTTTGGTATTAGAATTTTGTCTTATTTTTAAACCAGAAATATGTTATTAAAATTTCGATCGCGAATTGTGGGACATTCTGCATACTGAAAAAGACATAAGAAACAATGATTCACTTGTGAATAATTTTCATAGCACAGGAGGATAAGATAACTCTCAGTAATTTTCAATATTTAATTCATATCTTTTCGCAATTCACATTATGTCATATGATATTAATATTCACCGGCAGTACTCAATATAGTTTTAAAACAATAACGATCGCCAGATATAGAATAAGACGCCTCCATTAAATCAGCGTATTAATATCGTGCTTTTTTCATGCATTTATAATTAATATGAAAATGATACTTCATATTTCCAGTACATCCTCTTCCAAAAATATCACATGCTTTTATGTACAAGCTTAATTGCTTTTTTTTTAATAAAGCTTAGTATACTTATGTTATTATTATTAGTTTGCTTATAACAAACTGCGCCACGGGTTATCACTTCCATACTTTTTTCTGATAAAAATCTAAACAATATGTATGTTCAAGATCGGAATACAAGACGTTTTATATTCCGATTTTGGATATATGTACTGGATAAATTAGTTCGTGCTATAATAACGCAACACAACATTATGACATGTATCAAAAGTGTCATAGTATTGTTTTTTTCACGTTTATTAATTGTTTAGGTCATATTTACAATTGTTTACTCTTATATACAAAAGTCTCAGAATTTAATGAATAAACTACGAAGTATATTTTATAAATGGATATAAAAAAAATATTATATGAAGATTGATATTTTTTAGATATTTTTTATTATAAAGTTATGAACAAATATTGAAACAAATATTGAAATAGGAAACAACAAATTATCTATTGCGCAAAATATGGAAGTGAACATTTCATGTACGGAAAGATTGAACGTATTTATCTCGTATATATGTTCACATCACATTTACCATCTTTAAATGATCTTTAAACGATTCCATATTTTAACCTGTGTGTGAATATAATATTTGTTCAGCCTTGAAACAACGGCTACGCTTGAAAAGAACAACTATTAAATAAATTTCCATCGTCGCATGAAATAATAACTGTCATTAAAATGTCATCAAAATTCAATTTTAAAATTTATTTATAACTTAGCAATAAAGGATTTCTAATCAAATTTCATACATCTTTCTTTCTTATTTCCACTATATAGAATATAATATGACAGATTATTTGTTAAATCCTGAGACATCCTATATGTAAAAATAAGAAAAATAAAAGGATTAATAAACAATACGATAGATAGAATGTGAAAAATCGAAGCTTAATGCATATGTGAAAATTTTTTTTAAAAAGGGAGAGGATTTAAAAAGAGAAAAAAATGAGAAAGAGGATGAATCAAAAGAGTAGATTATTGTTTAAGTTTATAATATATTATAAAATATTGGAGTATCCCAATATTTTATAATATATTGGATTGTTCTAGAAAGTTCGTGCGATTTTCTTTAGTTCAAAATTATACATAGAAAAAATATATTGCGAAATTTTCAATCTATTAGGTGTACAACTTTGCTTCCGCCGTTTTTTTTCCGAAATTCGAGGTTTTATTATAAAAAACTGGTTATACATTTATGATTCAAAGTATTGTCCATCGCTGGCCACTACTTTCTCCCATCTTTCGGGTAGCGTACGAATCCCGCGTCGAAAAAACTGGTCATCTTTTGAAGCTATCC
>Ga0157364_1004044_pt1 | contig 14488 bp, 7 predicted proteins | sample AttsexASBM2_FD_111476 | JGI IMG/M metagenome (GOLD analysis project Ga0157364, IMG submission 111476) | Fungus gardens microbial communities from leaf cutter ant in Ribeirão Preto, State of São Paulo, Brazil - Atta sexdens ASBM2 | ecosystem: Host-associated > Fungi > Mycelium > Unclassified ... | reverse complement strand
TTAGATTTATGACAGACGTGTAAAAAAAGTTGTTTTTTCTTTCCTCTGCTAAATATTATTTATATATTCATATATTTTTTTTTAAATATATATAAAATAAAAATATATATATATATATATATATATATATATATATATATGTATAAATAGAGTAATTTTTAATATTTTCTATTACTTGATAAACTTGAAAAAAATATATAACCACTGTGCGAATTAATAAATTAAAAAAAATAAATTTAATTTTACTTAAACTTACAAGATTCATTCATATACAAATATGGCCAATGCTCGCCGTTTTCTTCACAAGGCTTCAAGAGACGGATGCTTAAGGTTTCAAGATTGCCTTTAAAATGAGGATCGTCTCGAACAGATGTTCTTGGCTGCCCTTCCGTGACCAATCTTGCTATTCTAGCTTCCGTCAAAATAATTCTATTGTACCGTTCTATCGCCTCAGTCACGATATCACACACCTCACCGTTCACCTTTGTGAATATAAAAATATTAAACTATTTAAAATAAAATTAAGATAATATTTTATGAAAAAAATATAAAACATATAAGCATACAGAAACTAAAATATTTCATTTTTTATTAAAAATTTTCTCATTAAAATTTTTAATAATAAAATTAAGATAATTTTAATTTATTTTTAGAGAGAAACAATAGTAATGTTTAACGAAACAGATATATCCTAGACAGCAAAATGTCTGCAGTTTTCTAACAGATTGTCAGCAGATTCGAGCAGAAAATGACGGCAGTCTGCCATCAACTGCGTCCGCATTAGGCATGTGTTCTGTTAACATCGATATAATGTGAAGGCAAATTGTTGGCAAAAACTGAGCAAATCCTGCCAACATTATCTGACGCTTGCAAACTCTGTTACGTTTTTTCTAGCAGTCTGCTTAACTCTGTTAAACAGTACATTTAATTCTGTAACACTTCTGTTGTTATTTTGTTGACATAGTGTGTAGCAGACATTTAAAACATCTGCTTTCTACAACTTTCTTAGCTATCTGATATAATATCAAAAAGATAAAATAAACAAAAAAGAGATTATGTATAAAAATCAATATTAAAATATAATGTTATTTGTAGTGTAAGACAAATAATTTTTAACAAACTCTTGGATTCAAAATTGCTATATGTTGAAATACAAAAGTTAGAAAGCATTTTAGTTAAAAAATAAGTAATGTTTGTTATGATATAATAGGTATAATAAATATTATATCTGTTAATTGTATTACATATACATAAAAATATAAAAAATATAAAATATACAATATATATACGCGAGTCTCTTCATATTTTTATGACAATTGTATCATCATCCGTATAAATTATATTCGTGAAATCATTCTTTGCTTCAAGATACATACACACATACATGTATTCTTATTTTAAGAAAATAAATAGAACATACGAAACGAACAGATTAGTTGATGTAGAGATCTTCATCTTTATCTATTTCTTCTAATATAATTGAGAAAAATATTTCTTTTCGATAATATTTAGAAATTTTAATTGTTTTAAAAAATATCTATGATGGGACTTTTAATCTTTTGTGAGAGTTTTCGAGCCGAAGTATTGATAAAAAGAGAGTCGCAGAGACATAGAATTAGACAGAAGAATTAAAATTTTAAAACGAAAAGAGAGTGAACATTATCATTCTTTTTCAAGAAGTGAAATATTTTCACTCTTTTTCAAAAGTGACTGTATTTTCATTCTGTTAAAATGAAATTTCACTTCAAGAAATTTAGAGTGATATCCTCATCATAATCAAATCCTAAATTTTATTATCAAAAAATGCCATGATAAAAATTAAAAATGACAAAATGTGTAATAGAAATTTATAAATTTATTTCAACAATTTAACGAATATTTATATAAAAAAATACTCATTATATTTATTTTTTTACAGAGTTAAAATGAGCTTGGTCTATAATATGAAAAGAAAGAAATAATAAATAGAAAGACTCACACGGAATTCAAAGTTAGACGGTCGCAATAAATAGAAGTCTTCTTTGATAACACGCATTTTTGGCAATGGCCAGAGTTCGCCCTTCGTGGCTTGGACCCATGGACCTGCGTCCGAATGTAATGAAGAGACTTGCCAGGCCACGGCAGCTAACAGCATCAACACGATCCAAACGCAGCTCCACATGCCTTTAGTTAGAGAGAACAGTTCAGGTGCACGATCGAGGAACGATGTGATACCAACGAGTGATCATCGTCTACTGACGATCGCAGGATGCCGGAGAACGCACGTACATATGATAGTGGTAACGACCTTAGCCTGCGCCACTTAAGTTTTATCACTTTGGTCCCCGGGAGAGCCTCACGGTCAAGTAAGAATAACTAGTCCTTCTGACTACTCTATTCATCCTTAAATCTTAGTCGCATGTCCAAAAAGTCTTATCGCACACAGTATATAATAAATAGGCATCGAAAAAATCGTTCGATATAATCAATTTTAATTTTCAAATTTTTAAAAGAAAAGGAAAAAATTAGAGAAATTAAAAGAAATATTATAATTTATTTTTTTTTAATTAATATATTGTATAAATACATACTTGTTTTGCGATACTTTTATTTTTCATGTTAGTGCAATTAATTTTTTTTATTTTGCATTGCAATCGATTACATAAGAATACTCCATGTATTATACTCCATGTATTATAACAGTCCATGTATTCTTTTCATATTTTTTAAATCATTTTTGCATTGACATATATCGATAATAGATGAATAAATAAATATTTCCGCAAGAAAAATAAGAATAAAAAAATAGATTATATGAATAGAATAAAGGCTATGGTAACTAATTAATCGTGAAATTGACATCTTATTTCTGATTGTCATCTATCTGATTTTAATCTATCTTCACGTCAAATGCAAATTATATAAAGTTTCATAAAAATCTTAAATAACTTGGAATTTTTTTCATTGTAAACTTTAACATAGATTTTAATCAAGAAGAGTTTATAATCAAATTACTTTAATGTTGATATAAACATTCTTATTAATTGGCAAATGATATTAATCACAATGATATTAATCATTGTGATTAATATCATTTGCCAATTAAAAAAAAATATTTAAAAGTCTTTGATCTCGAATCTATATTTGTTTTTCTTCTTTCTTTTTATTATTATTCTGATGCTTTTGATTATCTTTATTATTATCGGAAATGCGTAATACTTTTATCAAAGATATGATATGATAAGAAATGCTTTCTACTTAAAGAAAACTCTTGGCTTTATTTCAAGTTTATATTTTTAATTTATTTTTTAATGTATTTTAACTTACAGGTTAAAAAAAAAATGAAACGGCAGCAAAAGTATATATCATATATATATATATATATATATATATTATCTATTAGATATCGTAATTTTAAATATATTAATATCTGTTCTTTTTAATAAACGTTAAATACATAAGAAAATCTTTCAGTTTATCGGCAATACATTTACAAATGATGCCACATATCTTGTATGTATGAAATCGTTTTATCGCAATTCTATTACTATTGAAATATTATCAGAAAGTTACAAACAGTCGAGTGCAAAGATCAATGGTTTCTCATTGCTTTATATATCGACATTACGAATTATTGTTATGGCATAATAATCGATAATTCGATAATATTCCCAATAATTTTTTAATTGCTATTTTTTTATTTAACACTATTAAACTCATGTCGGGTTAACAACTTGTTTCAACTTGTTTCGAGTATCATGTCCTGATATATTTTCAAGCAAACGTTACAAAAACACGCCCTTTCCTATTTGATTAATCGTTTTTCACGTAATCCTGCGTACTTAGGAAATGTAGGTCAATTCATTGAGTCAGTCTAATCGAATCTGGAAATAAAATGAAATAAAGTGAGAGCAATATAATAGAAGATAAAAAATTGCGGCTTCTTAATTTGATATTTCTTATGTTTCTATTAACACCTCTTGTATCTATTATCTTATATGCTTTATCAATGGATTTTCTTTTGTTAATATGATTTAAAATCACTATAATTATAATGGATCCAATTATGTTCAAGACAGAATGCAACATAAAATCATCCAGTATCCGGGATTGTATAGAACTTTTTAGAAATTATCATGTAATTAGCATCACGAACTTGTATTATTTATGTATTATTTATGTGTGTTATTTATATATACATGCAATTTACTAATATATCCAAGATATATTATACATATACATATACTCCAGGATTTTTGCAACAAATATAATTAATCATTTACAAGTTGATAGCACTTAACATATTAGTTCTTAATTTTTTTTTATTTTGCATATAAAGCAAAAACATATAACAAAGAAATTCAACTGTAAATTATATACAAATTATAATTAAATTAAATAAAGATTATTTAAAAGATCACAATGTTTTAAAATTTTTATGAATATTTTAAAATCTAAAAAAACATCTTAATTCGCCAAATTTTTATAAATTATGTAATGTTGCACATTTTAAAATGTTACATAACTTATATGTTAATATAACTTATTTGTGTTATATAGATATAAAGGATTATATCTTTAAATTGCCTACACATTAATACGTAATCAGAAGTTATAATTGATCGTTCAATACTTCGTAAATCTCTTTACCAAGCAACTACTTGCACCAATATTGTATACTTGGTATCGCTTTTATTATATCATATTACACAGAGAGACGCCTTAATCCAATTCCATGACTATACGCTACTGCTCAGTGAAATCGTAGCTTCATTGATTGCGACGCGTATACGCTAGGTCGACAATCGGGGGGAGAAGGGAGAAGAAAATTCAAACGGAATGTGCAGGATTGGAATACAAGGCCCCAAGATTTGTGCTCTGGTAATCTTCTTTATATAAAGTTATTTTTATTAAAAATTGTTATAATAAGTATTATTAATAAATATATTAATTTCTAGAAGTTTATAAATTTAAATTTGTAAAATAATTAATGAATTAAAAAAAAATTAAATAAAAATCATAAATAAAATTTAAAGTTTTAATAAAATAAAATTGCAAAAATAATAATAACGTGAGATATATTCAAACATTTTCGTTAGAATTTGTATTGGAAAACATCTAAATGTAAAGTACTAGTGAACGAAAAACGAAGTTTTATTACTTGTGTCATTAAAAGTCTTGTATAACATTTCTTAAGTTAAAACTAATTGTTTTTCAAAAAAAAAAGGAAAAAATTTAAAGTAATACTTTATTGATACTTGGTGTTATTTCTTTTTTTTTTATAATAATTTGTCATAAAATTTTGAAACTTGTGTGTTTTTATAGCTAATAAATATTTAATTCTAAATTTTTTTCATTGTAAATATTTAATTCAATTTCATTATTTTGTACAATTTTGCTAAATATATTTTAATAAATTTTTTTAACGAATATTGATTTTATGATACTAACTTAATTGCTTTTATATCGAAGTGCTGTGATCAATATTCTGTTATTACTTTGAAAGTATATTAAAATAAATAATATTTGAGATGTATCTACGTACATGAAATTTTTAAAGATTGTCAACCAGAGGCATTGCCCCTGGTTAACAATGCATAGCACCCTGCACTTTCGCCTACACATGGATTCGCGCATGTTACTGCGCGTTGGAGAGCCATTCTGAAGGAAGTGCCTATACTATAGAAGACGCTGCCGCGCAGGTGGGGAGTCGAGAGTGATCAACGATGAGGAAGTGATAGAGTATGATCGGGGTGGTAAAGGGATTGATAGAAAAATCGAGCGGATGGTACGCCTCAGCGTCGTGGCCGTCGCGATGACGTTGGTGACGTCGAGCGGTGGCGCTGCCGATGCTTTTACCTTCGTCCTATAATATTTGTATGTATACGTGCACAACAATTATAGTGACGTTGAACGTAAAGCATACTGGAACATCGTGAGGTATTCGTTCGCTTCTATGAAGGTGGCGCCAATGTTGGAGGAACCGGCAAAGGTGGTGGTGGTAGTGGTTACTGATAGTGGTCTCGATGGTAGTGGTAGCAAAGGGTGGTCTCTCTCGCTTGGTCAGAGCTGGTATTAGAACACTCTTTCAGTGCGCGCGGATCCGTCGCGCGCTATACCGAGACTCCTTCGTCGACTATAGTGGTCATTGGTATACACATGCATATGAATACGTCTATGTGCCGGCGAACAGGGGTATAATCACAGATTCGCGCAATCGCAAATGTATATACGTGTATGTATGCGTACGAGGTGACAGGCCCGTGTTCGACTGCGCGAACGAAGAGGATAGAGAAAGTGGTAGAGAAAAGAGTAAGCGGAAAAAAGATACAGAGAGAGAGAGAGAGAGAGAGAGAGAGAGAGAGAGAGAGAGAGAGAAAGAGAAAGAGGATAAGTGCGAGGGTGGCGACGAACGCCGGTGGCGGTAGTGACGGCGGCGGTGGCGGCGTCAGTGCACGGAAGTGGTTGTGCTCCGGTAGTGGACGGTGGATAGTGTAGTGCGGTTGGTCGATTGGATCGGTTGGTCGGTGGTTGATTCGCCGTTGGTCTCGCGTTGCCGTCGTGTTTCATTGAAAACCGGGCGGAACGACGTCGGACATCGAGGCGCAGACGGCGAGACGACGACGGGACCGCAAAAAGGGAGAGAAAGAGAGAGAGGCGAGAGAATGAGATCGATAAGGAGGAACCTTAGGCGCTGGTTTCGCGAAACGGAAACGGCGGTGCGCGACGCGTAGAGAAAGAAGGAGACATATATATTTCCTCCTCTCTTCTATTTCTCCTCCACCCGAGATTGTGAGTGTATGTATGTGTGTATGTGTGTGTAGTGCGCCGACGCGAGCGCACGCGACGGAAGCGAGACATACGCGTGTAGTACGCGCGCATACGTACGCACGCAGGCGCGAGTACGCGCGTGTGAGCGAGCGAGTTGCCGACACACGAGGGTGGAACGAAGTTTGCGAGGAAGGGAACGCGGCCGGCTCGGTTCGTCGACTTGGCTGGCTCGCGAAAGGGCGGTTCTTGGATCCGGAGTATCGCAACCGGAGACCGAGGGAGAGAGAGCGAGAGAGACCGGAAGAGGGAACGCGAGAAAGAATATAAGAGAGAATTCATTCGTTCGTTCGTTTGTTCATTCGCGTCTTGTCGGCTCAGAAAGATAGAAAAGTGAAAGAGGAGGGAATCGATTACTACTTTTTCTCTCTCTCTCCCCCTCGATCTCTATTCGCCCTCGCTCGATGAGCTACGCCGTCGAAAGAAGGTCAAAGATCGATTCTCGGGCCGACGAGGGTCGTGACCTCGCCGTACACCGCCGCCGAGTACGAAGTGACCCACGCGCGTAGTAGTACTAGTAGTAGTACGCCGGCCAGAAGAGTTGTATTTGGTGAGGAGGCGAGGGTAGCGATGTGGCAATAGGTGGAGAGAGGATCGATCGGACGGAGGATCATCATCGCGAGGATGATCGATCGGCAGAAAAGAAATCGAACCGACAATCTCCATTGAAATTGACGATACGAGGTAGCCGTAGAAAGAACGAGGACCGAGACGATCAATCTCCTTGTCAATGCACGTCGTTCGCGAACGCGCTATCACACGTAGAGTAGAAACGTCCGCGCGCATCTCAGGACACGTCATTATCGTGTCCGCAATTTGGCGTAAAAGATCGCGAAAGCGCAAAGAGATTGGAAATATATCGTCGTCGGCCATAGCCGGATGCTGGAGCATAAAGTCGGAAACGAAGAGAAGATCGAATCGCCCAAAGAAAGGCGATCGTCGAGATTCCGACGAAGCATCACACTTTCATCATTCGACTGTTACCCTAACTGAAAGCTCGGATAGACCGGACGGACGTCCCGCTGCGATTGGACGGAAAAACGCTCGTTGATGGAATCACCCGTGTAGATAATCGGGCTGATATGAGCGTAAAGACGCATGAGGGTGACGAGGGATTGGGGAACGGTCGCAAGGCGTGACAAAGCAATTACGGAAATTTCGAGAGGTCGGATTATACAACATTCTCTTCGGAAATTGGAAAACTAGTATTGCCGAAATTGGGAAACAAGGACATGGACAAATCGCTGAATCACTAGGTCGAAAAAGAGAAAGACGCGTGGATTATTACACAAAACGATTGCGAGGGCGAGAGAATTGAGCGATCGTAAAAGAGAGAACGACGAACACCGACGGAATATCGACGAAACGCTGACGACACTGATTCGAGACGATTTATCGTGCTTACGAGGAGGAGGACGAGGTACGGCTATACGCCGAGGTTTCCCGTAGAATGTCACGGGATCTTTACTCGAGCAGTGGCGTGATCGGTCCAGGTGGTGGCACACGTTCGCCACGCAGCGGTCGTCGCGTGGGCGAACTGCCAACCGTCGATCGCAGTCCGTCGCGAAGTTATGCCAGCGGTCGTGGAAGTCCGCTCGGTGGTCGTAAACGGGGAACTCGCAGTGGTAACAATTCGCCGGAGCACTTAGGCTACGGCGGAGGCTACCATCACCATCAGCTGGGCAGCCCGTACTACTCCCGCGACGAGGACCTCGGCAGTCCCGTGATGCTCGAGGAGAGGGGTAGGAGTATGTCGACCGGGGGCGGTGGAGGCGGACATCACCGATCCAGAAGCGCCTCGAGACCCGCCATGTCCAGCTCGGCGGGCATGGTAGCGCGTTACACCAGCCTCGATCGTGCCTCCGCTGGCGTTCTCGATCATGATCGGGAATTCGTGCCGATACGCGAGCCGAGTCGCGAACGTAGCCGCGATCGCGGACTCTACCTGGAAGACGAGTTATACGGCTCCAGGTCAGCGCGTCAGAGCCCGAATCCGCACATGCTGCGCGACGGCGGAGGCTACATCGGTGAGCTTCAGCATCAGAACAACGATCTGCAACGTGAGCTCGGTAACTTGAAGAAGGAGCTCGAGTTGACGAATCAAAAATTGGGCAGCTCGATGCACAGTATCAAAACCTTTTGGAGTCCGGAACTGAAGAAGGAACGGGCGTTGCGCAAGGAGGAGAGCACCAAGTACAGTCTAATCAACGAACAACTTAAGCTACTCAACTCGGAGAATCAGGTCAGTCGAGAATTCTCTTTTGCAGACCGGTCGATTCGCGATGTTCGGTTTAGCTTTGTGAGCGCGTGTGCCGCGTCTTCGTGTGCGTGTGTGGTCGCGTCAGCATAGGATTCGATTATTGGATTCCGTTGGACCCGCACGAATACTGTACGGGATGCTTATAATAGCTTCCCGTTTTACGATTAAAACATGAAGAGATTTCCTTAGAAAGCCACGGAAATATATGGAACATCCTGGCCGAGATCATTGCGACTGTCACGTCACGCGCGTCCTTGCGCGAAGGCCGTCCTCTCGAAATCAGGTCGCGGAACGCAACCTGGTGTGCCCGATGTTAACCTTTTTTTATAATCACGAGATTGCGTACATTGCAGAATATTTTAATACTAAAATGTGTTTGACCTAATTATCTCTAACTATGTTTGTGGTCAAGAAGATTATCATATATAAGTAGGCATTTGTGTAGTGTATGTTGAAAATGGGTTAGTCCTCTAAACGGGAATCTTTAGTTCCTCAAAATAAATAAATCGAGAAGATTACGTAATACAGAGTGTTTCTGGATCCATATTTTTCGAGAATAAGGCCCCCGTGTATTTTAAATTTTAGTCAGAAACTTATTTTATTTTTTAGGAAAAAAAGTGCAATATTTTTAGAAGATAGTTCATTATGAGGGTAATTAAATTGAATGATGAAAGTGAATGACATCCCCTTTAAAAGGAAGATATAAAAAATTTAAAAAGATTATAAAATGCATACAACGTCAGCTGAAAATGGGTCAACTCATGATGAAAAACTTTTGACATAATAGAGACTTTTTTATGAGAGAAATGAATTATTATTTTTGCAAAAATTTATGTTGTCTACTATGTTGTCACATTCATATTTTATGAATATAATAATTAAATATATTTCACTCACAAGACACAGATTAAGATTTTCTCTCACTTTCATGATGTCACTAAGAATTCATCACTGAGTTTTTCGATTATTCAGCTCCTTTAGTCGGATTAGTCAAACTAAATAAAATAGCGGCAATTCATTCTGCAGTAACGACACTGTTGCGGAATCTTATTATCGATTGGCTAAAAATGCAACACAAAGGGGGAGCCACCTTTATGCCGATTTCACGAGCATCGTGTAGACTCCGAAGCTTTTGCGGTAATTGGTCTATCACAATACACGTATTTGCGAGATATATCAATTAACGTTATCATAGGGCGGAGTGCAACGCGTCATTGTCGCGCAAATATCGCGTAAATCATTCATAATCGACACATACAGTACGGCAACAAGTTTCACTCATATCGTAATTTGTGATTGCTTCATTGTTTTGTAATATTTTACAATGAATCATTTGATACATCGATTAATTAATTAAACGAACTCGTGCCACTCGTGCGAGCTCTGCCAAATTTCTCGATAGACCCGTAATATTTATGATACTTCAGAATTCTGATTCGCGACTGTTTCTCTGTGCAATTTCTTAAATATTATAGATCTGTTTTTTGTGGCTAAACTAGTATATACTTTTGGAGCTTAAGAAATAGATATATATTTGACGAAAACGAGAAAGAGAGTTCTAGTGTAATATAGTGCAAAAATAAAAAACAGATCTTTTATTATACTTTTAAAATGCAAATTTTTATATAAAACACAAACTTATGCCTAATTGAAAATGATCAATGCATTAATGTATTTAGATTATAAAGATACACATTGCTGGAATTTAATGCAAATTCTAAAGAATAAACGAAGGATAATTAATCGATTTAAATTAATGTTGAGAAGAAAAGTAAGACTGATCCAATTTTATTTTACATTATATAACTTCACTGAAGATCAACATTAAAGGTTGAAACATTTATATTTTTTATTATATGATTATTTAAACTAGCGCACTTTAAGGCAGCTCAGGCAGCCCTTTATGATATATTTTTGAATTATTATTCACTGAAGTTATTTTATACATTATTTAAATTGAGTAATTTATACATAACAGGTAGTCATGGATAATATTTTATCACCGCGAAAACTTTAATAATACACACACATTCACACTATATTAATTAAATCATTATTTTATTTAGTTGCCATCTGTTTTGATTTAGCGACAGGGCGTGTTCGTGAATCCGATAAAGCCATCGCATCGAAAAAAAGATACATCGACCTTGTCACAAATGCATGTCACATAAGAACGATATGCAATAGCTTCGCATTTTTCATGAGATCAATTAAAATTCGTATGCTTTGCACATATCGTGTACGCACTTGAATATATCCATTTTTGCACAACGAACATGTGTATCACGTTCATGATGACGTCGAATAAGTCATTGCCCCCGCAAGCGGAAGAATCTCGAGCTAGATGTTTCTCTGGCTGCCTGCCCACATTCGTGTACCTACTTCTATCTTCGTTTACCCTTGTCTAAGTAAATGCGTTTTCCTGCAACGTATGTATGTATATGTATATACGAACTTACATCAATCTCATGTACGCCCATTGTTCCCGACATGCCTGTCTCGTGTAAAATTCGCAATCATGGGCGAACCGAGTACACTATAAATTACGCCAACGACGTTTTTATACTGACAATGATTTGCATTACACGCATCACTTGATAATAACATATTTTCCTAGACACAAAATTAAAGAAATAAATTTATCAATAAGTAATGGCGCAATCAGTCAGACACAGTGTATGTGCATAAAATTAAAATTTTAATATTGAAAACTTGAGTTACAAAAATAAAATCCCAAAATATTCCAGTTCACTCAGAACCCATTCTCAATGGGTAACAAAACTTACAAGAAGTGAAAACTTACATAGAAATTCTTTTTACAATGTTGTCTTCGAATAAACTTCTACAAATAAATTACATTATATTTATTACATAAAATACAAAAGAAATGTTTATCCTTTTTTTATAAAAGTAATTATGATGCACTAAGTTACAAAAATATAATTTATGCAATAAATGCAGCATATTATTTGTTCTGTTTAAATATATATTTACATCCACACTTTTTTTCATATTAATTCTCAAACGCGATTCATTCATCAGATTTGAATCTTACAATTTCGCGCAATTAAAAAGGGCTTTTAATTAAACGCAAGATCTCATGGTAAAATGTTAGTAATGCCTACGGAGAATGTACGTGTGGCACTTTTACAACTGTTAATATTAATATTTGTACTTTAAGCAAACTATATATATGTGAAAGTTTTATTCAAAACATTGAACAATACATTTTTATAGTTCATTTTATTTGTTATTTTTATTGTTATACTAAAATTGTTAAACCAAAATTTCAAAAGCAATAATAAGATCTAAATTTTTTTATAAGTACTTTCGATATTCAAAATAACTTATGCAAAGTTTCATTGCAATTCATTGATTAGTTACAAAGATATAGAATAAATAAATATTTGTGTCGAATACAATACATTTCACATCTTCCAAATGATCTACTCAAATTTTTATGTTCATTTAACATAAAATGAATATATTAGAAAACAATACAGGTATTTTACAAAAAAATTGATTACAAAAACATAATGCTGACACAGTTTGTAAAGAAATTGTAAGTATATTTCTTTCAGTTAATTAACATTTATCATATGTTAAAATAACATATTTTATTTGTTTGTCTTAGAATTTGCATTTTAAAGCACATTATTTTTTATGTTTTTTCTTCACTCATAAAGTGTATCACTTTAACACTAAGAAACATTAAATATTAATTTAAGACAAAATATTTAAATTATATAATTACATAATGTTAAATTAACACTCAAAAATATAAAAAAATCAACACAGACAGTTAACAAGAACGTGACCGGGCCGTTTCCAACATAAATTCCAACACAATATTCTTTCATCTTGAGCCTACATGGTTTAATTACTCCAATATATTTTTGTTGAATCTTTTCAATTCATCTTTGCGGAAAGTTTTCTGAAAAATCGCGTATAATTTTCCGGAACCTGCTGAACAAGCTAATATCATTATGTCGCTTTATAAGAAAAAAAAAAGATGTACATGGATGACAGAGAGAAACGTCGAAGGAAATAATTCTCTTTCGTTTCACTCGACGCCAAGAGAGAACTGGGATCTTCGATCGATTCGTACACAACCTCTGGCGAGCTTTTCCTGCACCTTTCTTTTCTTCCATTAGCATCGAGAACCTGAGAATGGAACGCGCAAAAAACACATTAAATTATTGACAGCAGGCATGAAAAAAAAATCGCAAGTTAATCGCAAGTGCAAAATTAATTCTCTTTCTCACAAGTGGCTCAAAATTGCTTCGTAATAATCACTCGCAAAAAATGTCATTTGATTTTTTTAACATTTTTCTGATGAATAATGATACTCCTTCGACGCAAAATGTTAAAATTATATTCTGCGCGAATTTCCGCAGCATCGAAGGCAATATGATGTCTATGAACTACACATAATATGTGCACGAAATACGTTAAGAATGTGTATGATATCAAAACTTCAATAATTAAGTGATACATGATATTTCTCAATATTTGGAACTGATTAAGATTACGTCATTGCATACATTATAAACTTATTTTTTACAAATTTATAAATATTATTAAAACAATCTCTTGGTATTACATATTTTATTAAATTTACCAATAAGGAATATAAAAAAATATTCTATTTTAACTATTATTCTAATTAACTACTATTCTAATTAGAAATTATGACAAGAAAATATACAAAGTATTTTTTTATATTATCGTCCACAAATATTGCAGAATAATTTTAATTTTAGTATCTTTTTCGCTGAAATTAAAAATTTTTCACAATTCAAAACGATTAATGATTCGCATGTTGAGCATTTTTTTACATTCTAATAATATTTTGTCAAAATTAGGACATTGTAAATACAAGATTATTTCTTATTTTGGATTATAAGATAGAAATTCTATCTTTATTAAAATCTATTGCAACGTCTAAATTAAAACAAAGAAATTCTATCTTTATTAAAATCTATTGCAACGTCTAAATTAAAACAAAGTCAAATTTGATTTCTAACATAAATTATTCATCTTGTGTCACAGAGAGAGATATTCTGTTGAATAACAATAACATCCTATCTTATTTGCAAGTTATTACTATCTCTGAAAATCTTTTGATCTTTAATTCTAACATAAATTTTTCACATTTATTATATATTTTCTATTCAGAAATGTTTTACAATATTTTACTCAAAATATATAATTATCTGAAAACATATATTGATTTATTTAATAATTTGCTTGAATACTTGGAAGAGTTGAAATTGCAGATATTTACACAAAAGTATCTATGTATGTATTAGGTGTACAAAAAAGTTCTGAGCTTTAGATTTGATACAACCGAAATAACAATTTAAATTTTATATATCTTCCCGCCTTTTTGTGGTTTTAAAGCGTTAACATTTGGCCTTC
>Ga0157364_1004043_pt1 | contig 14488 bp, 9 predicted proteins | sample AttsexASBM2_FD_111476 | JGI IMG/M metagenome (GOLD analysis project Ga0157364, IMG submission 111476) | Fungus gardens microbial communities from leaf cutter ant in Ribeirão Preto, State of São Paulo, Brazil - Atta sexdens ASBM2 | ecosystem: Host-associated > Fungi > Mycelium > Unclassified ... | reverse complement strand
TATATATATATATAAAAATATATATATATATATATATATATATATATATATATATATATATGATACATTACCACTGAAAAAAAAATTACTTTTCTAATAAATTACTAGCTTACCTGCTTTCTTGCGTGAATGTCCGGTATAAATGAAACGCCCTACTTCGAAACCCATTAATCGTTTAACTATTGCTTGGCCAATATTTCCTAGGCCGAAGATGCCAACTGTAGAATCTCGTAAATCTTGTCCCAGCAACCATTGTGGTCTCAATCTTGACTCACCTCTTAATTATATTATCATGTATGACATCTATCACTATTTAATTTTCATTTAAGCAACTACTTAAATGAAGACTGATAAAAATAGATTAAATAATAATTTTATTGCTTTTAGCTATTCATATGTATAGATGATATGATAACATCATCTTTTATGTAAATATATGTGTATTAATTCAGTATAAATAAAATAATATAAAATAATAATGATAAAAATAATATAAAATAAAATGGAAAGATATTTATCAAACGTATTAAAAAGAGATCTGATATTTATTTAACAAAAACATGTTTTGATGTTATTGATTATATCGATTTCTATCTAATTTTATTTGGCTTTTCAGCATAGATTTTGTTTGAAAAGCCAATAAGATTAGATAGCTATTAATTTCTATCCACTTCTTTCTATTATCTTATTTATAGACTATTTAGCCTAATTTTTAAATTTTTTTCTCTCTCCATACATACACACACACACACACACACACACACACACACACACACACACACAATCCACACAATCCACATGTATAAAAAATTGAAAAGCTGTTCCACATAAAGTATTCATACGGAAAAAGGAAGTGCTGTTTTATAAATATAAATAGGAGGATGGAGAAATAGGTTAACTTATATAATTTAAAATAAGATAAAATTATTCTTCCAACAATTACTCTTCCAATTTGATGCGACCTTCATGAGCGCGTCTTGCCGCGGATAATATTAAGAGCACCGCAATTTCCGCCACTGCAGTGGACACCACTATCGGTGTGTGCCCGACTTTGATTCCTCTCCTTTTAATTTCTGGAACATCTAAATGATCGTACCCGGCTGACATTGTCGATACAACTTTTAAATTTGGCCCTGAAAAAAAAAACGAAAATCGAATTCGTCACGATAAAATTTTGTAATCGCTTTTTTAGAAAAATATAATATCTAGCCTGTAAAAATAGGCAAATTTTAAGATGGAATAACTTTGTGAAAAATCATGGTATTGAGGTGTTTGAGAAAAGCATTTTACAGCTTGAAATCTCTATTTTTCAGATCGGTACTTTAGAAAACGATCTTACTGATATTTTATAGAGTTATGCAAACATAAATGAAAATGCATCGAATCTCAAAGTTTTTTACGAAATTTGTCAAGTTCCATGACGCGAATTAAAAATTGCACATACGGTTTCGAAAGAGCGAATCTTCATCTTTCATTTGTTTTTTTTATCAAGTTCTCAGTACGATTATTTTTCATCGAATTATTCAATATTGAAGCAAGAAAGGCCTATCACTCGACACGACGATATTTTGTTTTTTCAATTTAAAAAGTATTAAAACTATTTAGCGCGTTTCAAGTAGTCGCGACTGTGCTGTCAGTTTTCATTATTAAATTAAATTAATCATAATTAAATTATTAAATTTTTTTTAATTGTTTAACTTTAAATCATTTTAAATCTTTTCTTCTCTTACACTTTTTCATATTTTACTCTAGCATTTATAAGAAACGATTAAGTTTCAAGAATATATTTTTTTAAATAAAAATGTTGAATAATTAATTTCGTTTGAGAATATTTGAATGCTTATATAATTATGGAATTGAAGAGCAAAAAGGAAGTTATATGGAAAAAATTAATAAAATAGATTTTTACCGGCAACATCGAGGAACTCGCTATTGACAATATGATGACTAGCGAGAAATACAGCGTCACGTCCAGGAAGAGCTTGCAACATTTGTTCTCGAGTGCTTATGTCAGCTGGTATAATAGTGACGTTACATCTATATTAACAATGTAACAGTAAAAAAATTAATGATTTATATAATCTTTCGAGTATTCCGAATTTATTCAGACTTACTTTGTGCGAAGCAAATCGATACCGGGAGCAGGAACATCATTGCTCGACACCAAAACACGCGGTAAAGCCGGTAAACTCATCACGCTGTTTAAGAAAATTGAAATAAAAATAATTGTATAATAAAATAAATGTATAATTCTCTCGTATCAAACACGAACTCGTTGAAATCACTTGTGGATACTACGGACATATTATACTCACGTAATTTCTAAATATTTTTCTTGAACAAATGAAACAGAAATTAGTGCGAAGTCTTGTAATTTTAGTTTGAAGGATTATTCATTGACACGTCACGCCGCGATTACAATCGTTGGAAGAAATTTGACAAACGCTATGAGATGTAGACTTCCACTATTTATTTTCACGTATAACTGTACTTGTACTGATAACAGTGATACCCAGTGACACCTATATCAGTACTCGACAGAATGCCTTGCTCTCGAGATTATATGCACCCAGATATATGCAACTAACGCAAACCGGTTTGTGACTACAAAACAAAGATAACACGATATTCATGATGAAATCAGCTGAACCTATCAAGCAGGAATTCTCATCCAAGTAAAAAATAAACCGTTAATCCCTGTATTCTGTGTTTCGTACTATATGTTCATATAATATATAACGACAGTTTTGCGCAGCTTAATTTTTTACTATACATATAAAATAATTGCGCAACTATTATTAGGAGCACATAACAATTGCATAACGAATTCTATTTTTGCTGCCAGGGTCGAAAGTGAGTGAGGTCGAATGAAGCAAGATGAGTTGGAACGTAATTCGTAATCCGTATACCATACGATATTGCAATATATAGACTATACGCTCCATTGTCAAACATTGCTTCAATTTGTTTTAGAGAAAATTTCATTCATCAGCGGACAAACTTTTTTTTTACCTCGCGAATACTAAAATAGTGAAACAATAGATAAAGAATCTCTCAATGTTTCGCGTAGTTGATATTTTGCAATAACGTGAATGCAGATACGCGATCAACGCTGAAGTCATGTTATCCTTTTCTTAATTAATTGTTAAGAAGAAGAAAACCCAATTTTAGCGTTCACCGCGTGTTTTAATTGCAACACCGATTTTTGCATATATATAGTGACATATACCGATTGAGCGGAGATCCCAATAATGAATATGAATACTGCATACAGGTAACATTTTGCGAGACATGATGGCTCGATCGCGGACGGGACGCGGACTACGGACTTAATCGACTTTATCAAGGCGTTCATATTTATTGCACTTAATTTCTGTAATAAATGCATATAAAATAACTTAAAAAGTAACTTGTAAGTAAATTTTCTCAATCCTGTATTCAACCTTATAGCTATGTGCAATTCAAACCTTGGAAGGAAAGCATACTTGAAATAACACCGCGTTCAAATTCACCGCGTATTCTTCCCTTGTTAACAATTCTGAGCTGAGTTCCATATTCCATTTAACGCTCAAGCCTATTCTACAATGTGCTCTTTATTTTCCTTTTTGTTTTTTTTATCTTTTATTTTTTTTTCTCCTTTGCAACCATTTTATCGATGATTGTATTTCTTGGTACAAATTTCTTGTTTCTTTCGAAGTTTGTTAACTTTTATCTCGGGCGACATAAAACAAAAAATCGGAAAAAGCAAAAAAACAAGATGTAAATAATAGCAAAAAGCAAGAAACGGAACAAAAAGCATATTGTAGAGCAGCACTTCACACGTTCGTGGAATCATTTATCCTTGTCGTTTATCAAAATAGAGACAAACGCAAGTGTTGCGAGCGTTAAGTATTGGCCAGGGATGTGAACACTATAAACATGCACGAGCATATCCTATACCCTAGTCTTTGGATGAATTCCCTGTTTCACGCACGACATGATCATGATGTGCATAATACAGCATTTATCCTTCATTATTATTCCTTTCAGTGAACAATAATCCCATATAATCACGTGATGGATGATATAATTTACGCATGATTACAGAGGAACCCTCTGCTCTGCCCTGCCGCGGAAAGATTTGATGCCTTCATTTAGCAGTTTGGCATCGCTGCACTATACTGTACTACTGTACATAGTGTAACATAGTGCACATCAGTGACATCAGTGACATCAGTGGACTTAGGTTATGTTTCATCATATTGCGATTCGGATTCGTGATCGGTGCCACTGCCATGTATGTACGTACGTACGTACATACATGCGTATGTACGTCAATATAAATTAGTAAATTAAGAAATTACTTCCTCTGATGTTAAGGTGGAACCTGGTGAAACCAACGAGATCTCATATCGTTCAAAGTATCAGCCGATTGGGAACGTATCTGTCGAAAAATACGAGGTGACACGTCGAAAAGTACTGTACCTGTACGGTATTTTTTCATTTTGTCATTAGATTAGCAATCTATCATTATTACACTGGACTGCATGTAAAATGACATTATTTGCTTATCTCTTTGTCTTACCATTCGACTTTTCACGCATAAAATTACGCATTCCTATGGAATGTTCAACGATTTTTCCACGTTTTAAAAATCAAATCATTAATTACATCCAAGTTTCATTCTCTTTGCAGAAAGTTGAGTGAATTTTATTTTAAGAAAAATTCAGATTATACCTTTATTAATCTTGTGAAAAGCAAATTTATATTTAATTATATTTTAAAATAATATGTGCGAGGTATTGCATAATCACTTCTATTCTTATTTCAATCGGCAGTTCTTTAATTCTTAATTAATTTTGAACTTACCTTTCTCTTGAAAAATCACTGATGAGGAAATAATCTCAATCTCTATCGTGTTTTTAAGTTTTTTGAAGTTTACTAAAATTTAATTATTATAAAATTAACTGAAAAATAAGTCTGTCACATATCTTTTTTCTTCTGAAGTTTAGTTTATCAGAAATACAATAAAATAAGAAATTTATGGAAGTAAACATGGAAGTAAATGATGCACATAGAAAATAATGAAAAATATATTTTGTTTAATGGATAGATTTACAATTAAGATTTTTATATATTTTATTATGTTTTATTATATTATTTTTAACTGCAATTCTTGGAGTAATATTTTTTGATAGTGAGCTTAAGTAGAAAAGAATCTTAATTGTAATACTGAGACTTGAAAGAATGTATAAGATAAAACTGTTAATCATTGCTCTACAAAATATATGATATTTAAATTACATTTAATGTATTACTTTAATGGTCAATTGATATTTCATAATTATAGACCAAGTAGAAGTGGTTGGATTCTAATGTCAATTATTAGAGATGCAAGATGGAGCAGCTAGAAGTAACAGGGATTATACTAAGATTGTGCCTATTCAACATTCTAATGATAAACTGGATCAGTGCAACTGCAATAGCTCATAAGGATCAGTCTCAAAGTCTGATTAACTTAGGTGGTCAAGGCTTATATAATGCCAGCGATGATGTAGTAATACTCAATGCCACAAATTTCAAAACAAGTGTTTACGAGAGCACCAGGAGTTGGCTCGTTGAGTTTTATAACAGTTGGTGCGGCTTTTGTTACAGATTTGCACCGACATGGAAGGCTTTGGCAAGTGATGTTCTACGTAAGTTCTCAAGTAATCTCGCGAGCAAATAGAAAAGACGCTACTAGACATAACTATTTGTGTCGAATCTAGTTATCTGAGTAATCTTCTCGAAAAATTAAGTAAATTAAGACTTTTTAGTCGGAATAGGAAAGAGAAAACGGTGTCTAATGAAATCGTTTATTTTTTATTCATTTACATATACTACATAATAATTAAATAAATACAAATACATAATATAATAATTAAATAAATACAAATACATAACATAATAATTAAATAAATAAAAATAATGTTTTAGCTTGGAATGACATTGTCGTCGTTTCGGCTATAGATTGTGCCGATGATGACAACAATCCGATCTGTCGTGAGTACGAGATCATGCACTATCCAATGTTAAAATATTTCTCTATAAACGCACACTCGCCGTCCTTGGGTATTGCGATAGAAAAGGGGGACAGCATTGATTCAGTGAGAAGTAATTTAATTGACAGGCTCGAAACGGAACAACAGGAAGGACGAGGATCTACATGGCCTAACATTGCACCATATAGGTATGTCAAAAATTTTCCATAGCTAATTCCTGGGTATGTATCTTCTCGTTATAACTAAACAAAAAATTTATTTTTGTTCTCTGCATATATTATTTTTTATAATTTTTTATAATTATTTATATAATTCGCAATTTAAAGGCAGACCATAAGATACATAAAATATATTTATAATTATTTCGTTAGAGTTTTTTTTTATTAAACATGTTATCAAATTTATAATAATTTAATGTTTGTGAATAAGACGAAAAGGCAATTTTTTTCTTTCGTAATTATGAATAAGAAAATAAATTTTTCCAAACAAATTTTTTCTTTAATCCTCTTAAATTAGTTATTTTCTTACAACTAGTAAAAATGTTATTAAAGACTTTTGTTGTACTTTTTTCAAGTTTTGTTATAATTTTCCTAAAATTCTATTTGCATGATTTGCGACGAATAAAATAATTTGTACATATTTACTAAAAGTATACAAAAAATTATTTTAGCACTTTAGAGCTTCAAGCTTTACTGCTTAATCTTTATTTCTTATCCGTTGCGTGTTCACATCGTGCGATCTAATATACCTATTTAATAATACAATAATGTATAATAGTAATGAAAATATATTATATATATATATATATATATATATATATATATATATATATATATGTATAGAGTGCGTCACCAAAATCCGGAAAAATTTCAATTTAAATTTTCCTCTATATTGTGCCTCCGCCAGAGGTTGTTGTTGACATCCGAGCAGTGTTGTTAGATGAGATGGGTTTCAGACGGATGTATGCGCATCCAATATAGTTTCAGTAATGTACCGGACTACGTCACTAGTAAATAGGAGATCATTAAATATGAAGAAATATATTATATATATTTATATATATGTATACGTAAAATATGTAAAATATATTAAAATTTTCAACATTTTCAATCCTAAGCGATTAATGATCTCCTATTTACTAGTGACCGGTACATTACTGAAGCTACATTGAATGCGTAAGCGTCTGAAACTCGGCCCGTCTAACAACACTGGGCCTGTCTAAGAAGCTCCGTACAATAAAAGGAACAGGGAACAGAGAACAGAGAATAAGAATTTCAACCTATCAGAAATCATGTATTGTGGAATACACAGTTTCTGATAGGTTGAAATTCTTATTCTCTGTTCTCTATTACTTTTATTATGCGGAGCCCCTAACAACATTGCGTCCAAGAAAGCCTGATATTTCTGGTCTATTCTCAAAATGGCCGCGATGTTGAAACCAAGTGCGGAGTATAATCGAAGAGCCGCGATCATTGAAGGCCTTCGCGCTGGGCGCTCAGCAATGGAAATAATTCGATTCTTTGGATACCCGAGATCAACTGTTTATGACGTTGTGGCAAAATATACGGCTTTAGAAAAATCCAACGAAGGTTCCAGTACGCCAGCGAGGAAGAGTCACTCGAAAGAACGCACCGCGAGAACCCCCGCAATCATTGAAAGAGCTCAAGCGCTGATTTCGGATGATCCAAGGCAATCGTTGCGAAAATTAGCATCGATTGTTGGTGTAAGCGAGCCAACAATGCGTCGAATTGCCGAGGAGGATCTTCGATACAAATCGTACACATTAAAGATACAACAAATGCTCTCTGAGGCTGCCAGGATAAGCCGAGTTGCTCGCTGCAATCTACTATTGTGTTCTTTGAAAAACGAAGCGTCGGGACGAATCAGGTTCTTTTCTAATGAAAAAATTTTTACTGTTGATGTCAAAATTAACCGGAGGAATGACCGATGCCTCGCCTACAACCCCGAGGATATCCCTGTTGTCAGAACGAAATGTCCGGCCAATGTTCATGTGCTGAGTGTTGTGTCCAGTGAGGGTGATGTCATGCTACCACATTTCTTTAAAGAAGGGGAAATTGTCACAAAAGAAATGTATTTGCGCGTTCTGATGGATGTAGTGAAACCATGGATGGAAACTGTGGCATCCGGAAGGCCATATATTTTTCAGCAAGACTGTGCACCGGCTCATACGAGTCATTTGGTTCAAAATTGGCTCTCAGACAACGTCGATATGTTTTGGTCCAAAGAATTCTGGCCTCCTAACAGCCCAGATTTAAATCCCTTGGATTATCACGTATGGAGTGTAGTTGAAAGGATCATAAACAAGTCTCAGCATCCCAATGTAACGTCATTAAGGACCGCTATTGAGACAGCATTCGTTGACATGAACAGCGCTACATTACAGCGTGCATGCGAACGCTTCAGATCGAGAATAGAGGCCGTCATTCAAGCTAATGGGGGATATATCGATTAATTGTGCTCTATAGGGATCCTCTCTAAGTTCCATGTAAAAGGATTTTTTGTAATATTTAATTTTTCATTAAAAATATTTTGTTTAAAGAAATTGTTCGATTTGTCCGGATTTTGGTGACGCACCCTGTATGTGTGTGTGTGTGTATGTGTTCGCGCGCGCGTATGTGTGTATGTGTGTATATATAAAATAATAAAATAATAATAAATAAAATATATTATTAATAAATAATATTTTAAATAAAAAAATTCTAGAAAAATTATCAACTACTTTGATAATAAGGATTAAATAAAATTTTTTCGTAAACTGTTGTATTTAAATGCCTTATTTGTTATTTATGCACTCTATTTTTACGTTACAAAGATACTTTAATTTGTTCATAGGAATGTTGAAATAACGGACATATGGAAAACAGCATCTAACAATGTAAAGCATTTCTTCCTGATTTTCGAGAGCACGGGTTCACACTTAGGCGCAGAAGTCATTCTTGATTTACATAAAATCAGCAGCTTGCAGATACGTAGAGTGACTTCGGACAACGAACTATTATGCGTAATGAATAAAGTTACCAAGTTCCCAACTTTGATAGCCTTTGGGCGCAATGAATCACAGAGGATTATCAGCGTAAGAATACCGACGAGACAGGGAATTCGGCAAGCTATCAAGGATTATGTAATCGCGAGAGGAGTGAATATCGACGAGATTACAACAGTGTCCCATAATACCGTGCACGTTGTGGAAATCACACATCAAACAACAATCGCAACGATTATAAAGAATCACCAAATGATAGAGGAACAATTACAATCGTCGAAAAACATCAATGATTATTTATATCAAATTGATCTAGAGAATGCGCTACGTTATTCAATCAATCACGAGATATCATTGATGAAGTCAATAGACGATGAGAAAATGAAGGCATTACGGGAATATCTTGTGGTGTTAGCGACGTATTTTCCTCTGCGACGTAATAACGTATATTTGGAGGTGATACGCGACGTTGTCGAGAAGAAGAATGCTATGACTGGCGAAGAGTTCAGCCAACTAGCGAAGACGACGGAGGAAGAAATGTCGCCGGTATACTCGGGAGCGCCCCATCAATGGATAGGATGTAAGGGAAGTATGGATTCATATCGCGGATATCCTTGCGGATTGTGGACCATGTTTCACATGCTGACTGTAAATTTCGCGTTAGAACGCAACAAAGATGTTACTCAGACTTTCTCACGGGATCCTACGGCAGTGCTACGGGCGATGCATAGCTATATTGGAACCTTCTTCGGTTGCGCTGATTGTGCTGCGCATTTTCTGGAGATGGCCGACAAAAACAAGATGTTCGACGTGCGTAGCAAAGATGAAGCAGTGCTCTGGTTGTGGCAGGCACACAATCGGGTAAACGCCCGATTGTCAGGCGACGATACGGAGGATCCCGAGCACAAAAAGATACAATATCCTGCGGCTGAGCATTGCCCGGTATGCAGACACGTTAACAATAGTTGGAATGAGGAGGAGGTTTTACATTATCTAAAAGTCAAATATGGCTATAACAGCATCAAGTTCGATGAAATTAGCGCTTCTGATGAAGTAGATGTGACTAATGGCAACGACTCGAGAACGAGGCTAGAAAGACTCCACAAAGAGACGAAGCGCGCCACGGCTTTTGGTTGGGACTTGAACATATTCGATATCAGCATCTGTGTAGTGTTATATGTTACCTCTGCCGCAATACTCGTATTAGTATGCATCAAGTTCGCCGTTAAAAGGACATATAAGAAAAAAAGTCACAATCTATTGTCCAAAGTATAATCTTTTTTTCTTATACTTTGTATTCTATGCGTATAATCGTGTAACGTGTTTCTGGACCAGCAAGTATCATTCAGACACTCAAGTACCAAGATAACTCTTAAATTTCAAATTCTTAGGTTGTGATATCTTCCTGTAGTTATAATAATCATTCCAATGGCAACGAAAGTCGAATTTGTATTCGGGCGAATGCAATTCAAGAATTTTTCTGAATTAAACAGATAGCGCCAATAACGAAACAAATATAATAGTATCGATGATAAGAAACCGATTAAATCAAAATGGATTTAAGCTCTAAAATATAAATTCAAAACACACACACACACACACACACACACACTTTCTCTCTCTCTCTCTCGATTCCAAGTAAAGAAACGTTTAATCAGAATCAAATGTTTTGCAGATTATATAAAAAATATATTAAAATTTTTTTACTGGGAAAAGCAGCATGTATTTTATATCGAATGCTCAAAACCAAACGATATATTCTTCCGCGTGTTTTTATAAATGAAAATTAAAATGCGATCAATTATAAAATTCTCTTCAAAATTTTCCAACTTGCAATTATATGTACTTTGTAATATTGCCTTAAACTCGTCCAAAGAATATGTATATCTTTATTATATTATCAATTTTTGTGAGAAGTGATTTCTATTATATTTAGATGTTCGCATCATTTTGTAAAAGATATAGAAATATAGATGTATGTTTGATTATAATATATGAGGATAGTTCGAAAAGTTCTTAGCCTGACGCTTCAAATATCAACCTGCTATAATTTTAAACAAATTCGATCTTTCACAGGGCTATTGTTGAAATTTCAGATAGTTGCGTTCATTAATTTCTTTGTTTGTGTAAAGCAACCAACTTTTGATTGCGTCATGACAATATTCATTTTCTTTAATTGCAATCGCAAAATTTCATGAATTGCTCCTGTAAGCATCATTTCATGTAATTTCTGTGTGAAAGAATCTGTGTCATGAATCATTTTTATCAATCTGTGTTCAGAATGAGAACTTTCCGAATTACTCTCCTACAATGACAAGATAAAAATGACTCAAGTATATAATTCATAAAGTTACATTCGATTATTTAATATCACTACATGTACAGAATAATGTGTTTTCTCTTGCTGTAGCATGTTAGAGATTATATAATCATGCATTTATATAATCAAGCAAGATTATATAATCAAGCATTTATAATCATGAAACCAATATGTCATAAAAAACAATGCGAGTGTTTAACGCTTCTTTACCTGAAACGACGTGATAGATCGTAAAATTTTTCTCTCGGAATTGTATTATTATTATTATTATTATACATTGTATTGGAAACCCTAAACAGTATAAAATTACAATACAGTTAATTACCACAATATATCAAGTAAAATCGAAAAATAATACTCTACTATTGTATTCTAGCTTCAAGCGTTTCCTGAAATATTTACATGCGCCTTCCTTTTATATTATTTTATATAGTTCGTTTACACTTTATATTATTTAACATAAGAAACTTTATACCGTTTAGGGTAAATGAGTGTTCAAATAAGAAAAAAATTGTACACACAATTGCTGATATTTAATTAAATATTAAACAAAACATGTCAAATCATATAATTTCTGGTTGCCATAAATTGTAAATTTGAGTAATCAGAGGCTATCTAAAATTTATTCTAAGCGTTGAAAATTTATTTAACTCATATTACATACACTACATATTTTCAGTACTAGCAGCGAAGTTTAGGAAAATGATGAGAGAGATCGTATAAAAGATTATGGTTGTGAGCTACAAGTTATAAATGTTGATAAAAATCGATCTTTTATGAATATTTAATTTGTAAATAGAAAAAATTGTTTCTTCTTTTACTGATTATGTATATAAATCATTGTCTTTCTTATATGTACAGTTTTTTAATAAAATATTCACATAATTAAATATTTTGTTACCTTTAAAGATAGTTTAAACAAAAATCGACATGCTTCATAAATTATTTCAAACAATTGCAATTTTCTTAAAAAAATAATATATTAAACAATTAAGAATTGATTGTTCCTCCTTTCGGTAAATTTTACGAGTTGTAATAAATAATTAGCAAGATTATCTATAATCATGCGCGCAGATTGCTAAGACTTCCTAATGTATAAAATTTATTAAAAGGTGGAACAATCAATCCTAAGAAAATCAGAAGAAAGTTCGGAAATTTTTGACGTATTCGTTCAGCTTTATCATAAAAGGAATTAATATTAATAATTAATGTAATTTTAGATGTGCTAAAAAAAAATATATATATATATATATATATATATATATATATATATATATATATGGTAGTGTATTTGTGTATATATACTAAATAAAGTTATATAATACTGTGTGTTTGATATAAATCTTGTTTACAACAGTTAGACAGAATAGATGACACGCTTTATGAAGTATAATAAATTATTAATTATTTCAGTTAATATGCTTTGTTTAAAAAAGTCAGTTTTTTTTAACCATTAAAATTAGTCTGTTCTTTGGCCATCAAGATATCTTGGATACTCATTAATATTTGTAACATATATATTTCATAATTTGAAAAGAATCACAACACTTAATCACAGTAATTCAATCTTTTTTCAAGCACAAGTGATGCCATGAAACTCCATCGTGAGGCAATTGTGACTTTATATAAGGAAGTAGCAATGTTAGATACCATCGTTCTCCAAATACTTCCCTAATGTTGTCCTTCCAACTCACATTGTATGTAAAATCTTTCCTGTTGCTCTCATTGCCCACAACACCTCTGAGAATCAAATTAAAATGATAAATACACAACACTCCGGTATATAAAGTACCCATCGCCGACATGACGTACAGCAACAAGTAGAATTGATCAATGGAGCTATCGAAGCCAAAGAAAAAGATTGCGACGGGAAAGACCATCTTGATGATAGACATTGGAAATTCGAAGGAAATCCTGCTCCAAATGAAGAGACTGCCATAGTAGAAGGCATACACTGCACCAAGGAATAAGTACCATAGGAACATGACAAAGTATCTATGATTGTAATAGCCTATGCAACAGCCAGTGAACACGCAGTGGTGATCGCGTTTGAGGATGCAGGTATCACAGGTATTGCAATGCCACGAACGTGGCGGTGACAAGCATTCACAGGCTGCGCAAAGCCTCCAACCGTTCACTGGCTTCGCAGTGCTTATTGATACTATCTGTCCAGATCCACCAGTGCTGGTGTCGCACAGTACCGTATACGTAAAGTTACCTACAATATTCAACATAATGAAGTTGCCAAGGACGAAATGGAACATGTACGTTAAGTTCTCGTCCCTGTACAATTCTGGCAGAACTATCCACAATCCAAACCAGTACATGAGAGGTGTTACAGTCAGGACGAAGGTCATCGACAGTAAATCGCTGATAGTCCGCGGCCACACTTTTTTCCGGATTATCATCGTAAAGCGAGTTCGTTTCTCTCAAGTTACATTAATTTCAGCCGCTTCCTTGTTTTTACTGTCGTTCCTTAATTATCTTCTTAGAAATATGGCTAATCACCGGATCACCGGATCACTGGAAAGCTCCCAAAAAATACATGTGTATTTCTTTCTCTCTCTCTCTCTATTTTTTGGTTATTTAAATATTATGTGCGAGCGTGTGTGCGCATAAGCATTAAGGTGCAGCCACAATAAAAGGAATAAGGAATAACGATTCCAATCTATTAGAAACAATTTATTTCGATATATCCGAAATATCTAGGATAGGTTGAAACCTTTATTCTTTATTCTATTATGACTGCACCTTAATCCTTATAAGAGGAGTTTGGCGATTCGAACACCGTTTACCGAGCACCACCAATACTATTTCAGAATTCTGATTTTGGTCGCATTTTCTGAAAGCATAATTCGATTTCTGCTCTGATCGATCTCTTAATTCTTCATGAGAATCAATAACCAAAAATTTTTCGCAAATAAAAATGGATTTATATGGAAAAGACAAGGGCAATATCAGTTTACCACAACGTCTTCAGTCCATCAATGAAACCCAACAGGAAACTGTTATTGTAAACACGCAAAAATGTTTTTACGACTTAAAAATTGCTGAAATTAATAAAAGAATTCAAGGGTATTTACAAAAAAACATTTTTATTATTTGATATTTTGTGTGTGTGTGTGTGTGTGTGTGTGTGTGTGT
>Ga0157364_1004042_pt1 | contig 14489 bp, 12 predicted proteins | sample AttsexASBM2_FD_111476 | JGI IMG/M metagenome (GOLD analysis project Ga0157364, IMG submission 111476) | Fungus gardens microbial communities from leaf cutter ant in Ribeirão Preto, State of São Paulo, Brazil - Atta sexdens ASBM2 | ecosystem: Host-associated > Fungi > Mycelium > Unclassified ... | reverse complement strand
GGAAAGCGGACTAGCGGAAGCGCGACAAGCGATGAGCGACGGATTAAAGGCGGATATGACATATCTCGCGATTCACCTCGTATTCACCTTGTATGTACCATATATACATACGCAAGATGTTGAGAGATTGAATTTGCGATGAATCGATCGTTTTCAGCAGGAGAAACAAAGAGAGAAATAGAGAGAATGTTTTTTTTATCTGCAGGGCGAATCGTACGTGTTGATACGTGCGTGCGTGCACGCTTGCGCACTCGGTCGATCCATCCGTGATGGCGTGATCCGTCTCGAGATGGCGGCGGAGAGGCAATGACGTCACGGGCGTAGTAATACACGGCGCGAGCGCATGGCGAGCGGAGTCAATCCGCGGAGCTGCTGCGCGAGAGACTGGGAACTGCTTTCGATTGTTGGCGGGCGCCGCCATCTTGGTCAGTGAGCCTGCGAGTGGCCTGTACGTCTCCGTGGTGCGGAGTGGCTTCGTTGTGCGTATTTCAGGCGGTCGTTTGCCGAACGGCGTATTCCGTGCGCGCGTCTCTTCCCCGCGTGAGCCTCTCGTTATTCATTTAACCAGTGAGATCCGCACGCATCCGAGATGTCGGAACGGGAGGACAACGTTTACAAGGCGAAACTGGCCGAGCAAGCGGAACGCTACGACGGTAAGTAGATATTTCCCCTTTTCGTGGGCGAGGGGGAGGGAGATGGACAGAGGGGACAATCTAGCCGGTTCATCGACGCGAAACCGCGAAACCGATCTACATCCCGCGCGATCCATTCGCGTCTCGCGCGTCGCGTCAACGGGCTCTTCCCTCTTCCTCCCCCCTTCCCCCTTCGCTTGCATCAACGGGATCCGGGTCGCCCATCGTCGCGGCTGTCTGGCGTCTCGACGTTCTCGTGATAAGCCTGCGATCCATTAGAGAATTTCCTTTCTCGAATAACCTTTTCTATTCTTTATTGTACTCTGATGGTACATACTCCCGGGGCTGTCGCTCGTTAAAGCGCGTTGTATCTGTCAAAATTGGCGGCGTGATCGTTACGACGTTATTCGTCATAGCCAGCGGCGTTCCTTTGTGGCGGCGCCGGACGCAATATCGACTCGTGTCATCGCGACGGTCGATCCGGCGAGGCCCGCCCGTTCTCTACTTCGTTCGCCCATTCGTTTGTCTGTCCGTCCGTCCGTCAGTCGATCGGTTCGTCCGTCCGTCCGTCCATTTGTTCAATCGCCAAAGCCCTGGGGGGCAGTGGTGGAGGGGGAAGGGAGCTGCCGCAGAACGAGACGACGGATCTCATGCGTTTTCTAGACCTATGTTAAACCTGCTCTTTTTAGCTGAACTTTTCGCACATTTCAGCTCTCTTTTCTCTTCCTACGTGAAGAGAAAAGAAAGATGAATCATGTAAAGAAGAGTTGATCTGTAATAAAGAACAGATCAGAGTTTTCTCGCGGCCCGATTCCTTTGGATTCCATGCTTCAAAAGTGCCGATCGGGAAACGACGCTGGCCGCTGGCGGCAGCCACGCGTTGCTAGGCGTGCTCCCGGTTCTCCGCCCCGTCGCTCTTTTTTACCTCCTACCCGAGAGAGAGCTACATCTCTTCGGCAGATAAGCGAAGCGAGACAGGTTCGTTTCTCTCTCGATCACCGACGACGGACGGTCATGAGACTCGTGAATGTGATGACGTATAGACACGTCGAGGCGCCTTGACTAATCGCTCCGTCGCCACCGCCGTCGCCACCGCCGTCGCCACCGCCGTCGCCACCGCCGTCGCCACCGCCGTCGCCACCGCCGTCGCCACCGCCGTCGCCACCGCCGTCGCCACCACCACCACCACCACCGCCGCCGGGTTATTATACCACGGATACACGCAGTAAGTCGCGTGTTCCGCTCGTGGCATCTGGCCTTGAACGCACGCGAAGAAATCACCGATTGGGGATTCGATCGACCGAGAAGAGTTACCGTTCAATATTATTTTATCCATGGTGGAATTAGACATGATTCCATCACACATTTTATCTTTGTTCAATATTCTGTGAAGAAAAAGAAAATAAAATAATATATGGATGCACTCGGATAAATTTTCTAAACACAATCAAAAGTCAAAAGTGAGAACAATCAATGTCGTTCTCTTTTTCTTCTTTTCCGACCTCGATAGAGAGGCGAGAAGCTTCATCCGCATGGATTCACAACAGCTGCACGGTCCGCTTTAGTTTTCTGCAACTTCGGATCCTTTCTCCGCACGAAAAGCGAGGAAAAAGCGAGACGAGTGGGGTCCGCTTTAAACAAAAATGAGACGAAAGCTCATCATCAGGTAAAATAGATCTGACGGATTGCGTACAAACTTGTCGCTGGTCGCTACGTCGCGCTGCGCCGGATCCAGCCGGATCAGCCGGATGTCGCTTTTGCCAATTCGATACGTTTGATCTTTTCGCACGTCTTCCCTTCTCTCTCCCTTTCCGTGTTGAGTTAACAGGTTAGGCGTAATAATGTGAAGCGTCCAGAGTGAGCGATAGCTGGTTTGGCGGCTTTCGAAGCGCCTCGACAATGACGATTCCATCGATCTCCTTGCATTCTCGATATCGACGCGATCTCGCGAACCGCGGACGTGCGTGATTATCGAGCGTCGGCACACCGGCCGGCCGGCGCGACAGAGCGATTTGGAGCGCTCGTATCGATCGCATTCATTCGATGCGCGCTTGACTTGTCATACCAATCGCTATCTTTTGGGAACATAATATATAAGTACTCCCAATTTCACACGAATTTCCTCATCTCATTGCTCTCATTCCTACGTTCCGGGCGATGGCGCGATGGCGCGATGGCCGGGACGAGCTACGAAGAAGAATGTTGAGAGGGACGAGTAAGAGACTGTATCTTGAAACGGGAGGCCATGGAGCGGAGCGTTGCGGAGCGACAAGTATAGCGATGAGAGGCGTGGGAGGGAAGAGATGGTCAAATTTTTCCATCCCTACTGATCCCTGCGCTATAGATACGTCTTGGTATGCGCTCGCTTCGTGTCTTCTAACGTCTTTGAAAATTCCTCAAGCTGGTTGTATATACATATGCTGAGAAAAATATATCTACCTATCTGGAGCAATGCTCCATTTTGTATCTTGAAACAAAGTGAACGAATTTATCTACTAAAATATTTATAATAATTTCATTAATCGACACCTATAAATTTTGTAATTATGTTATTAATTTGTTCGTGTTGCTTGTATTTTTTCCATCCACCACCTTCGCTGTTTTCTCTTCCTTTGATACCCGAATACATATATTTATCTCGTTTTAAGTGTAAAAATTTTTTGGGATTTCAAGCAATGCGAACAGACTTATTGTTACTTGAAAATAAAGAATAGACATTCTGTTTCTATTGCTTGCACTTTTATACTTTTTGTTTTCTCTCTATTCAATGCCGGAATATATAGATATATGTCTTCTTTTAAGTGTAAAATTTTTTTGAGGGAATTCAAGCAATACGAACAGACTTAATGTCTTCTAGGATTAATTGGAATTCTGCTTGAAAATGGACGAATCAAAATTTTTTTAAATTAAATCTACTGTAATTCTAATTGAAATAACCGAAATTTTTGATATTATACACGTCTGTTCACATTGCTTGAAATTTCTCAAAATTTTTGCACTTAAAATGAGATTATTCGAACGTTGAAGGGAGAGAAAGCGTAGATGCTGAGTGTAAAAAAGTGCAAGTAACGCGAACAGACTTACAATCTTTTCATCTATTTTCAGCCAGATACTTTTCTCAGTATACTTTTATCTGTGCTCTAGCGATTTCCCTCTCTTCTCTTTCTTTTCTTCTCCTTTCTACGCGAAAGAAAGAAATGTGTTGGTTCCTTGATTTATACGCCTCAGAAGAGAGAGAGAGATGCATTCATCGGAACGCACTGAGTAACATGTAAAGTAGCTTGTCGTAGCGATAATCTCATCAGTGATAAGAGGAAAAGAGATACTGCTGCATGAATCTTCTTATTCAATAGTAATAAAGAAAATGATGAAAGACAACAGTGGAAGACAAAAAGAAACGTGTAATGATGTGACAATGATGTGGTGCGACCGTATTCCTTTCCTCTTATTCTTTTAAAATCTCATTTCTTTCAATTCGATGATTTAAGGCTAGATTGTTTTTTTTTTTCTCGTACGTTACTCGATATAACGAGATCAAGAGATCTGGCACACGAATTCTCGTGCTACTGATTAATGAATCTTTGTTTCTTTCGAAGTGCCGTTCTAATTGGCGAATCTTTTTTTTTTTCCTTTCAAAATTTCTCCAATTAGCAAATTCTGTTTCCAGCACGAAACCACTTTTAATCGACCGAAAGTCAAGTCAGTTCAACACGGTTGTTATATTCTAGTTTCCGCCACTTTTAAAAGTTGTATCATTCTCTTAGAATCCTCTTTGAAGATGAAATATTGGAATTTCGATGCCAAGTGTAATTACTGAAAGTTCGATGAATGGAAATCGATTCACTCCTCCGAGAGAAATTCTCTCTTTAAATTGCGTATCTGATGCTTCCCAGTATTATTTCCTTTTCTTCTTGCATTATAGAAAAATTCTGTGAAAAATTATAATCAAACGTGCATGTTTTCATGTTTCTTAAGCTGTATCAGCTATCATGACGTGGATCTCTAATACTCTTTTCTATCAATGTAGATTAACTTTAATCTCAGTTCAACTTTCCATCTTTTTAGAATTGGAAAAGATAAAGATTTAATGAAATCGAGATTAAAATTAATCTACATTGATAGAAACGGGCATAAAATAAAATCAATTTTATTAGTCTATTCTGTTGGTTGAAATTCCGAAAAATTTTTACACTTAAAATGAAATGAATGTATATTTGGATATTAAAGAGAAAGAAAATCAAGATATTAGTAGATCTATGTTCTTTTTCCATATTCCAGATTTCGACTTCTTACACGGTTCATTTTTTTTTCTTTTTCTCTTCATTGGAGAGAAAAAGGCAAAATATAAACTGTGCAAGAAGTTTAGGCCTAAAGTGTGGTAAAAGGCCGATCTTACTGAGTGCAAAAAGTGCAAGCAACGCAGACAGATCTGAAGTCTGTTTTTTTTTCCAGGATTGAATTTTTTATTCGGTTCATTTTTCTTCTTTTCCTTTTCACATTGGATAGAAGAGGATAAAGATGAATTTCAGCCCTGGAATATGGAAAAGAAACAGGCCTCTTATGTCACTCTAAGGAGTCACTTGAAAAGTGTTCATGAAAAGAGTCGAAACATATTAAGGATAATTAACATCCATCAATTATCAACTAATGATTACAGATCGACTGTTCGTAATCTCTTTCTAGATTATCTTGATTATGCGTGATATACAGGATAATTCTGAAAATTCGGGCTTGACTTTAAATATATGACTTTAGAGGTACGACATTGGCATGGTCCCTAAGGTAAAGCCTGAGTGGAAACGACATAACGCTATGATTTTCCTAGGACGTGTCGGAGAACGAGAAATGACGACTGGAATTTGAGGGTAGCTGAAGAAAGAAACAGGCAGAGAGAAGAGTAGATTAGGTGGGAAATGGGGAGGGTAAGCAAAGGGGGGGGAGAAGGTGGCAAGAAGAGCAGGAGGAGGAGGAGGAAGAGGACAGAATGGGGGAAAGGGGTGGTTAGCAGAAGGAAAGTATTGATCTGGCTGCTATCCTACGTTGCTGCACACTGGTATATGTACACCGTGTTCATTGTAACGTCCGCTTTACGTCACATTCACTCCCTGTAAACTTGATGGTACCACTTGATCGGTAACGTCGATGCGTGCAACGCAGAGTTGATCTATGCATCGATCTACGTCTTTTCCTTCCTTTCTTCCTTCCTTTGTCGTTATTATATGCTGTTATGGGTCTCTAAATTTCTGGAGTCCAGCCTCTTGCATCTTCCCTTCCTACCCTCCCCTCCCCCTCGTTTGGATGAGTGGCGACGTGCCACTTGTGCCATTTTAAGCGCACAAAGTACAAGCGAGCGCACAACAGGCAACTCGAGGACAGAAAGTTTCTTGAATTCAGGCTCGTATTTTGAATGGAGATATCATCTTCAAGCTGAGGACAAGTTTCCGACTTCTCTCTTCCGATTTCTCAAACTACGGAGAAGGCGAACGTTTAATCGCCGCAGTTGTGAGCGTTGCAGAGCGTCAACATTTGCATTTGTAATTTATCTCGGATGTTTATGAGATTAACTCAAATTCTAATGTCGCAAGAGATGTGTGGGATCAAGTGCTGCTGCAACAAATTTGCAGCTTCAAATCGAGTTACGAAGCTTATTTTTCATCTTATTTTGCTTTTAATGATTTTATATAATTTTGTTGTTACATTTTCTCGTATTCTTTGCTTTAAGTCACTAATTAACTTCCTTCTCTTTTGCCACAATTTGTCGGTTTTGAGTTTTTAGATACTCATTTAACTGAAGCTTGAAAAATACATTAGTTAAACCAGACAAGCAGGCAGACCTTACTAGCAAACACGAGAGAGTATTCCATAAAAACATTTGGCCATGGAGGCCAAAAATGGCAGCGCTTCTCTGAGCGAATATCGCTCGAATATGTGCTGATATACGTATTATATGACTTCCGTGCAAAGTTCAAGGGGCAGCGGATTAATATATACCGACGCGTTCATCCCCTTTACTCCAAAGCTATCGTTTCATCCGCGATAGGCACGTAACATTTTATAGGCCAAACGTCCATACGCCATTTAAGCGAACAAGTTCACGAGCGGCACGGAGTTCATTTCACAATGATTTATGAGGAATCCTTTGACAACCTGAACTTTGCAGGATAAACATAGAGAAACGCGGAAGACGTAGAATAATTACGTAATTTTATATTTCGTCAGGTTTCATCGATCAAATTGTTATGACAAAAATTTATTCAATATTATTAGAATATTTTTATGTTATATTTTCCTATAGGAACTTTGATTATCTAAGAATCTCTTCGGCAGTTTTGCTATTTAAGGATTATTATAAATGTCACGAGAGTAGATAAAAATGTTATATACCATCAATGTACAGAAAAATCAAGATGCTATATATAAAAACAGTATTTTTGCTCCTTAGAAAGTGACTTCCGTTACTCCAAAGATTGTTTTTAATACGTAGGTTTAATGTTTGTTTGAAGAAATCTGAAATAATATTTATTTAACAGAAAAAGAAATTATTTTTTGTCATAGAAAATTATATTTTTCCATGGAATTTTTCTTACCTATAGTTTACTTTTACGTTTATTCTAATTATAATTTTTCATTTAATGATTGAGTATTGTCAGATTGTGTGTGTGTGTGTGTGTGTGTGTGTGTGTGTGTGTGTGTGTGTGTGTGTGTGTGTGTGTGTGTGTGTGTGTCTTACATATGATATATACAAGTCAATGAACTTTATCCACGATATTGGTTGCCGGTATTATTTGCAGAAATGGTTGAGGCGATGAAGAAAGTGGCTTCGCTGGACGTAGAACTTACCGTAGAAGAAAGGAACCTTCTTTCGGTAGCGTACAAAAATGTGATCGGAGCAAGGAGAGCCTCCTGGAGAATAATCTCGAGCATTGAGCAGAAGGAGGAGAACAAGGGTGCCGAAGGGAAACTAGAGATGATTCGCCAATACCGATCTCAAGTGGAAAAGGAGCTCAGGGATATTTGCGCCGATATCCTCGGTGTCTTGGATAAGCATTTGATACCGTGTGCTTCTACAGGAGAATCCAAAGTCTTCTATTATAAAATGTAAGAATCCATTTGTATATTTTACGCAAATGTCCATAGGACAATATTAATCTATAATTATTTTGTATTTTTGAAACAAAAATTTTAATTATTTTATTTATGAACACAATTTTATTATTAAATAATTTTCCATTTTTTTATATGTTATTTATAAAAATGATGCTGATAAATTATACTCAAAAACACAGTTGCGTCATAACGATCTACAATTTTTTATATCATAATGATTCTTAATAAAAATATCTTGCTCGCAAAGACGATATACATTAGTTATTGACACTGACTTTATATTTTATGTTACTGTATTTTTACCTAATAAATATAAGACTTTTTGATTTTTTATTATTTCTTTTATTTATTTATTTTTAAGAAAGTTATACAACAAAACTGTTGAATAACTGCACCATATTTCAGCATATAATACAAATTGTTATTAATCCACCATTGATGTGTTTTCAGGAAAGGTGATTACCATCGTTATTTGGCAGAATTTGCCATCGGTAACGACAGAAAGGAAGCGGCGGAGAACTCCCTGGTGGCATACAAAGCAGCGAGCGATATCGCCATGACGGAACTACCGCCGACCCATCCCATTCGCTTGGGATTAGCGCTCAACTTCTCCGTGTTCTATTACGAGATCCTCAATAGCCCTGACAGAGCATGCCGCTTGGCGAAGGCAGCCTTCGACGATGCGATCGCCGAACTGGACACGTTGTCTGAGGAGAGCTACAAAGATTCTACCCTCATAATGCAACTCCTCAGGGACAACCTCACTCTATGGACGTCGGATATGCAGGGAGATGGTTAGTGTCCCATTTACTTACAGAGGCAAAACTGCCATAGGAATGTTTTGATTATGCTAGAATGCGTTGTGCAACGTATTCCGCCTATTCTCGATCGATCGACACGCAGACGAATACTATGCATTGTGATATAATGAATTTTATCTCGTCTCACGTAATTTACCTAGGGTGTCCCAGAAGCTGCATGCTTCATCACAACTAGAAATATAAAAAAGATGAGAAACTTTTTTTTCAATGAACATATCTTTTATTAAATTATAAAAACAAAAAGAACTTTTTTAACAAAAGAACTTTATAATTCCAATTATGGTCTTTTTTTACTTCTGAATTTACTGCTGGGATAAAGTAAATAAACATTTTTGAAAATTGCAAATGAATGATCTGAAATTGTCGAAAGATTAGAAAAACGTGTTTTATATTCAAATTCATTTCACTCCTAATAGAGTTTCAAAATTTTTTTTTGAATTTTTCGTTTTTTAATTTGATGTACGGGATGATTTATTAAACCAATAATGCGCAACTTGCGGCTCACCTATGAATTTTCTGCGACCTTACGGCTCATAATTGGAAATAAAATTAATAAAATTATATTTTTTATGCAAACGGAATGAACAGATCCGAAAAATTTCATCTATTTCCAAAAGTGACCTGAAAATGAAAAAAAGATTGCGTATTATTGCATTGAATTACTCATTTTAAGTTTTACATACTAGTTACTCAATAAATTGATTAAAAATTTTGTATAATTTTTAATATTATATAATATGAGAATTATGGATGATTTAATATTTTTCTGAAGAAATATTGAATATTGAAGTTATGAAAATTAGAGGATAAAATCAATAAAAACATTAAGATCATGAAATATTCTGAACTTTTCTCTCGCTCATATTTACATATATTCTGTTTATAAGCTTGTTTTTAATTTATTTTAACTTGTAAGAAAATTGTTTTCGAACGCGGAATTAATACTTTGTTAATTCAGAGTCCGAGTCTGATCAACAAGACGATATTGCTGTTGATACCCACGATGCCTGAACATAGATACCCTTTTCCTATCGTCCTCATCCTCCCAGCATATCTGCACTTGGTGAGCGACATAATTCTTATACAATTGTCATTATATTAAAAGAAATAAAAAAAAAATGAGAAAAATACCGCAAATTGAATTTATTTAAAATTATCTCTTCAAATTGCTTCACTTATCAAACATAATTTATTGACATGCATTGTTTAGGTGCGTTCAAACTAGATTATTTACATATTTCGTATGTTTGTTGCGCAGGTGAAGCTGAACAAAAGGAGCAGCTGCAGGATGTGGAAGACCAGGACGTATCGTAACTCTAGCTGTAGTGAGTGTTATCTTGCGCATATAAAACTGAGACACAAGAAAAAACTCTTAAATAACTCGTAAGCAAAAGAAAAAAAAACCAATTCAGCAGGTGGCAGTTCGGGGTGGGAAGGGGAGATCTTTAGAAATTTGCGTGACCCTTTAAAAAAAGCACGCACTGTATGGTTACTTCAAAACAAAGCAGCAGCAGCAGCAGCAGCAACAGTGACAACAAAATACAACAACAGCAACATTAATAAATAAATAAATCATTTAGTTCATCCGGCATTATATTACGTACACATACATACAATTGAGTTACAGAACATGCAGAAAGTAACGAGACAAAAGGGCACGCACTCTGCGGTAAATAGAGAGACTGCAAAGCATTTAGGAGAAAGGCACTTTTCTGTTGCCCCGTTTTTGCGTATCGAGAGAAAACGTCGTATTTGCACTTTGTATGCGTTCGATAAATGTGCAAACGACGTCGAGAACGTCGAGCCGATGTCGATGCCGGCGCCGATCGATTTAATCTCGGCAATTCAGATTTTGATTTCCGTCACAGTGAGAACGAATTGTATCTCCTATGTTTTACAGTGAAAGAGGAACAAAAAGGATTGCCCGATGTCATATCGGGATATATTTACATGACTGTCTATTCTTATCTCCATCATCTGGAGTTCTCTTCCAATTTCCTCCTTTTCGTTCCTCGCTTTTTTTTTTACTATGTGCACGATATTTTATTCCACGCGTCCTGTAATTATTACGTGTTTATTAGCGTGTAAATTGATTTATTTCGAAGACAATTTGCACCTCTCTCTCTCTCTCTCTCTACAGAAATAACGGCGGCGCCTTCATTGTCAGTTGTCAAGACGGATCTCGCTCTCGAGCTTGTATCCTATAAAAGATATGTACTTCCAACAAGATCCGATACAATTGTAATGTTATAGATAGCCGAAAAGAAAAATTTTTAAATGCATGGATTCTTGGCATAGCCGAGCTGAGGAGAAGAGAATGTGCTTACTTCGATTTCCCCCCTTCTCCCCCTCTCCCACCCTCTGTACCTCGTCAAATGCAATAACGCCTGATTTTGTGAGCTTTCGAATGGAGACCGCGTCGCGAAGGAGCCCTGTAATATGAGCGAGAAGTGATAAAACGTATCATCGAAATTCTCTGACGGCGATCTCTCGATTTTCTTTTACGCATCTCTTCCGAGGCGAATGCGTCCCATCGCGTCAGCTCGATGAGCAGCGTCGTGATAAAAAAAAAGTGAAAAAAAGGAAACGAAAGAAGGGGAAAAATGAAAAAGATTACGTTATCGTAGGTGAGCCTTTTTAGCGCGTTACGTTACTCACAGCAAACAAAATAACTATCTAGCTAGTCTGTAATGTGGTTGTACGTTTTCATACGCCCGTTGTGTAAACTAAATATCGATTGCTGTGGTATAAGAACAGAATAAATGACTGTACCCCGACTTTTTCCACCCGCACATTTACACACGCAATTTACGCTCTATATATATATATATATATATATATATATATATATATATATAAAATAAATATATTCATATTTCTTTATCCTCGTCTTTCCCTTCCGGATGGACGATAGTCGGAATCAGTATTTGTAATTGTCCATTCGCCGATTCATCGACGAGCCATTTCATCGATTTTTACGTTGAAACATTCCATTGTTCTTATAATGAGGAGTCTGTCGGGATCGTAGAGATTTACAGTGAAAAGTATCCTTTCTTCAGATTGATGAGGTAAGCTTAGCTAGTTACTGACCATTTTACGCATTAAACTTATCTACTTATTATATAGCTAGAACTACCAAAATCCATTTAAGCTCACTCAGTTTTCTCGCTGATAACGTGACGGACAGGAGACGCCGAATTTAAGCGCAGCAGAGAAGCGAGGCGTTCGGCATCAACAAGAAAAGCATAATTCGGCGAGAAAAAAACGCGGATTGCAACCTCCGCGAGGAAGATGAAAAAGCAGAAAATAATTGGTGTCCATCGTGCCCCTGTATTTAGGTATCATAACGATAAAATTGATAATGTTACAAACGTTATGAGGAATAATTCAAAATAATATCAACCGGCTCTCGTAAAATAAGTAAGTATATTTGCGAATGTAATTGTAAGAACGTAATAAGTAAGCTAAAGAGAAGGAGAAAAAGAAATAATCTCGACGCGGGGGAGTCATCCGAGGAACTCGGGTAGCATTAACTCGAGTATATGACATGATATTGAGTCGATTATAATCGAGAAGATTAAATCGCGCGAAAACTGTGTGCAAGGTAAACAGAGCTCTAAATTAAGAACTGCGGAGCGAGGCGGATGCCGTCGTAGGCTGTAAAACGCAAGCGCATATATATAAATATATAAATATATTTCTCAAGTACATAGCATGTATCTGTGCGGCAAAGTGTTTTAAGGAATTTAGCTACATAAAAGTAAAAAAAAATAACGCGTCACGTGGCAACGAATGCTGGTAAGGATCTCTGAACGTCGATGAATTATTAGCCCTTTGGGGTTATCCAAATATCCTAATATCCGATTATACGTTTGTACAATATATAAATCGGAGATCATCTGGATTATTTCGAAAATTAAATTTCAAACCACCTTTATTCGATTTCATTGATTTCAATAAAAATTAATCGCTATTAACAATTAATAGTACGAAGCCATGCTTTTTTGATTTTTCATCATCGTTCGGAGGAATTGTTGATTTTACATTCTTGGATCCGCATGCGTTCTTACGCTCTGTATTACAGTCGATGCGAATACTGGATACAATCTTTTTTTTCTGTAAAACTACACACATGAAAGCTACAAATAAAGTAATTATAAATCTATGCCTTGGTCACAGTTTTATTAAGAGATCGATTTAAATTTTCGGCCAGCCAATTGTAGAAAAATTTCGCAGCAAAGAGCTTTAAGCTCTTGTGTTAAATATTAATTTAATTTTAAATATTTGAATATATAACTTAGATATTTTTATTTTATATGACGAATATGTCATACGTCTGCGATTTAAATTTTAGACTTTTGGTCTTTCATTGCAATCATATTATGACTACGTTCCGTTGCACGCATAAAGTATCGTTTTTACATGTGCAATGGAATGCTGCTTGACATCAGAAACGAGAATTTAATTTCTTGTGTTATATATCATAACAAATTAATTTTTTTCTAATTTTTCCCACTTATGTGTAGTATACTTTAATAATACAATTATATTTAATAATACAGTTGATAAAGAGTTCTTTTTTAAATTCTCTCTCTTTCCATAAATCTTTCTAAAAGTTCTTAAATCTATTCTTAAATATGCAAGCAAATAAATTATTTCAATGTATACTGCAAGTTTTCTTTAACAATTCTATGGTAAGTTTCTTGTATCTGATGTTTCTTGTATCACATACATAATTCATATACATGATACTGTGGTCATTCAAGCGTGGATTGTGATTGACTGTATGTCAATGTTTCCAACGAGTGACACTGCGTCTCTCTTGTGAAATCACGTTCGCGGAAGCTGCTTGAGCTGGACAAGAGTCTCCTCGGCCTGTTTAGATCTACTCGCCGCAGAATTCGCTCCAAATTGCCTTCCGAACCAGTCAAAATCGGCGAGAGATTGACATTTGATGCAATTCGGTTTTTAATGACTCGACCATTTCTGGGTGATCTTCCAGTTTGAGCGTTAGGTCTACGCTTCGCGGATTTCAGCTTTACATTACGCAACATTTCCAAGGACACGATCGGACCTCTTGGGCCTGATACAGTACTTCGTCTATTTTCCTGAAATGGAATATAATTTTTATTTTTTATACTCGGTCATTAAGTATGGATGAACATTGAATTATATATAAAAGAGCTTTTAATTTTTCGCATATATGTACATATACCAGCGTATTAATTTTTTATTCAACAAGGATGGAAACAAAATTTAAAAAACAAATTTTGTTTACATTACAATTAAATGTAAATATAAAAAAATATTTTTAATTTTTTCTAGTATAAAATTCTTTTTGATATACTTATTTTTAATTTCTAAATACTCTTGGATTCACACATTCCCTTAAAAGGGAAGATTGTTCGAAAATTACAACTTTCTGATACGATCCGATTTTTTATGAATCTGTCCTAATCAAACTTCAGATTAATTTTCGTATGATTTGCATTCATCAATTAAAAAAATAAAATCTTATGAGATCTAAGACATATATTCTTAGAAGTTTATATTCACGATTTTATCGTGATGGATGCAATTTTACTAATTTACAGAATTTAGACAGTACTTTGATATTTTGTGGAGCCTTTTTCAGGGTGACTTTCAGTAAGTCCTCGACAGTGATCTTAGGCCTGTTGCATAATGGTGTGGAACACTTTCTTGTGGGTGTCCTATTCTTACTACTTCTGCTACTGTTAGGTGTCGTTGGTTGTATCAATGGCATTTGAGATTGCAAGGAAACTGAAGAGTGAAGCGGAGGAAGTGAGAGTGATATTGAAGATTCTAATTCGGAAGTGTGCGCTTTTGGAAAAAATGAAAGAGGTAGCGAAGATGAAGGTGGTGGTGGTGGTGGTGGTGGTGGTGGTGGTGGTGGTGGTGGTGGTGGTGG
>Ga0157364_1004041_pt1 | contig 14493 bp, 3 predicted proteins | sample AttsexASBM2_FD_111476 | JGI IMG/M metagenome (GOLD analysis project Ga0157364, IMG submission 111476) | Fungus gardens microbial communities from leaf cutter ant in Ribeirão Preto, State of São Paulo, Brazil - Atta sexdens ASBM2 | ecosystem: Host-associated > Fungi > Mycelium > Unclassified ... | reverse complement strand
CTTGATTGCATTTAATTAATTTATTTTATTTCTTTCGGAATAAAAAAATTATTGCTATTATAAATTGAGTTTTTTATTTCTTTATGAATACAAAAATATATTTTAATCTTAAAATTCAACTTTATAATAAAATATTTTCGCTTATTTTTGTTAGAGAAATAATTAATCAATCATTTACATTTTTATTAAAGCAAAGAATCAATTTCTGAATTGTTAATTATTTTAAAGTATTACATATTTGATTGTAAAATTTATACAGATATAATATAATTATACTTTAATTATAATATTATTATCGTTATATTGTTTCGACTTACGTTTGCAAAATAATACCTGAATGTAAGTATAAATATAGTAATAAATATAATAAATATAAGTATAAATTCGGAACACTTTCGAAATAATAGATGATAAAAAGTTTCTTATTTTGTGTTCAGTGCACGCGCGCACGTACAAATCCACCTTCGTGAGAGAATTTCAATATCGTAATTCCTGTAATATTACGTCAATTGCTAATTATCGTTTTAATTGATGTACTACTTAGTACATTGTATTATAATGATTCATTATATATTATTTCACATGATTAGTTTTTTAAATATCAGGACATCTGTTTGATATCTAAATATCAAAGAAACTATTATGTACATAATTTTTGAAAATTATTATCAGATGATCCTATGATGAATTCCGACGATATTTATATATTATATATATATATAATATTATACAGGGTGTCCGATAAGTCTTGACAAAGATGTGTAGAGATATTATATATCTTTAAGATGTTTCTATCTTTAAATATATCTTTAAGATATTTCCATGATGTATTTTGGACATATCTGCTGTGTGGAAACTGAGTCGAAAAGTCTTCTATCATTTTGCAGTTTTTAGACACCTTGTAGCATTAAAAAACTATTCTTAAAGTTGGCTGAATAAATTGCAATGAATAGTCTAAGTTATCTCTAGAATCTCTGGATCTCCGAACTTTAAGACAAGAGATGACGCACAAGTGAGCGGTTCGTTGCTCTCGAGATTCATAATATTGCCATAAAATGACGTCACGGTGATTTATTCGTCGAATCACATTTCCGTTAATGAGCGAAATGTTAAAGGTCCGCTTTGCGTAATCGTCGACTATGGGCATTGTTAAACATAAAGGAGTGAGTCATGTTGTTATCGTCTCCATTAAAACCATTTCAGCAGCTTCCTGCTACTGCATCTCGAAGATTGTCCACTAACCATTGTCTGCTAATGTAGTGTTTTCAACAACTTGGCTATTAATTAATCTTCTGACGTTGCTTAGAATTTAAATGTGATTTATTTAGCAACAATATCGAGATATACGACATCATTCTTGAGATTAAAAAGTTCTGAGAATATAAACAATATATATGACCAGCGCTTACGTTTGTTTGTTGAGAAATACTTTTTTTCTTATTTCTTATTAATTAAATGAATTTTCATCAGATCACAAGCTTTAAGAATACATGTGCTACAAAATCTTTAATAGAATATGATTGTTGATTTCTTAATTGTGAAAAAATGCAGAAATTCCATTTAAGACTGAAGATTTCAAAAGTTTCGAAAATTTATAAAGTTTATAGTTTTTATATTAGATAAAAAATTAACAATATTTCAATTTTTATGCCATTCTGACGACATTCGTATTATAATTTACTTCGCAAAAAAAGAAACAAGTTCGTGTTACATAAGCATCGTGCGTCTTTTTAACGTTTCGTGATAAGATAAAATAACATTTATGTCCTTTTGTCCGTCAAACAGCGAGCTCTTAAAACCTAGAAATATCGAGAATGTATCTAGAATCTATTCGCAATTAATGAAATAAAAATATCCTTATGCGACGAGGGAATTAAAGAAGCTGCGAAAGAATACAAAACAAGCGAATTTATATAACTGTTCAATACTACGCTATGACAATGCAATAACAAATGCAATAACAATTCCTCTCTGTAGCTCTTTAATATCATATAATTTTCCTGTCATCGATATAAGAATTTGAAATGATATCCCCTTGAAGATAGAATTTTAAATATATTTTCAGATTCAATTAGGAATTCACATGTTTAACGAGACTGAGACGTGTTTGCGCATATAAAGTGAATGAAAAATGCAAGAATTTGATTTATTTACCTTGCCACGAGGACGCACACGTGACATGCTGGCACGTGGCGATGTTACTTCCTCAGCCCCCTGTATTTTGTACCTCGTTATGCAATTCATATGTGCTCACAACGACAGTTGCGCAGATGTTTTATATATATATAATAAAAAAAGCTGCGCGACTGTGTTGTTATGAACACATAACGAGTGCACGATGAGTTATAGAATACAGGGGCTGGGGTGCTTTTCTATCGGTAGATGTCGGTGTCGTTATGTGTATTGTAAAGTGAGTATAAAAAGAGTGGCGTCAATGCATGTGCCTAATGCTGATTGGCTCCGCCATTAAGTGTCTTTATTGTTAATTAGAAAGAAGCCAACATTAAGGAAAGAAGAGGTTAAGGCGAGGAATTGACACTCCAAATATAGGACACAAAATGACAACTTCCGGCTAATTGGCGTCACTCTCTTTATATCACTCTAGTGTATTGGGCAGATATTTTATATGATAAAAAAGCTATGCAAAACATAAGGCACCGACAATTGTCGGTAGATATGTACAAAATAGCACCCCTAGAAATCGCGGGATATGCCGCGGAGCATAACGACCTTGAACTTGGAGCTACGATTGCCGCCGAGACCATAACGAATTTCATTAACCGCGACGACGGCGTTCCGCTTCTGATTACTGGATTCCGCGGACACGAATGACAAATTCGTATGCCTTTAAATCCGAGGCATAAATGTTTGTTACTTTTTATGTTTATATTTTAAGATAAGATTAGAAACATTCATGAAATTAGAAATTAAAATTAATATTTACATTATTATCTCTGTACAAATATAATAATACAATAATTTAATCATTATTAATATTTCGTCCTATAATATATAAAAGTACATATAAAATATAAAAGTAAAAAAAAGATTTGCAAAGCATAATATTCCTTTTTTATCTATCTGTTACACACGTTTATATGATTTACGATTTAGAAAAGAAGAGTTTCCCATTTTCTATGCGCTGAATCCGAATCCGCAAGTTAGGCTGATATTTCATGTGTCATACGACAAGGCTTTTCGAGCTTGTTGATTGGCTACAGAATATAGAAATTCTCGAATCTCTCTTGCGTTAAAAATTTATCATTCGACACATAAAATATTAATATTGACTACTTGTCAAGTTTACGAGAAAAATGGAATTAAGCCCAGTTAAGAAAGTGATTTTTTAGTATTTTTGAAAATTCGTAGCTGATGAATGATGTACAAGAGGTTTCAAATTAAAACTTGAATATTATATATAATATTTTAATGTCGAATTTTTTTATTGATAATAAATTGAACCTCTGGTGCTCTTTATTTTAGTTGATATTTAAAAAAATGTATTTTTTAAGCGTTTAATTCTATTTTTCTCGTAAATTTAACATGATAGAGCATTCTAATTTTTGAATTCGGATTCAATGCATAAAAAATTACGAAAAACTACTCTTCTTTTCCAAATCAAAAGAAAAAAGTTCCAATTTTATTGATATATTATTAAAAATGTTCCGAAATGTTGATTAAAATCAATTTTTATATATCAAGCTTTTAAATTAATAGAAATTTGAATAAAGAAATCGTTGGAATTTCTGATCTTTGTGATTTTTAGAGTCTTCAAAATTGAGAATATCTTTAGAATTCATCACGTTAGCAAGTTTTGCTAGGTTTTTTTCTCACAAATCGTACTTTAAATAGTTTCTTACGAACAAATTTTCGAGTTGTCTTACTAACATGTTTCAATGTCATAGATGAGTTATTTTTGCATCCTCGTGAAGTTTCGCGATAAGGAATGCGTGACAGCGAAAGAGTAGTTGGAAAGAACATCATAAAGCTAATTGGGCGCTGCCTATTATCACGTGCCGATAATATAATTGTTCGCTTATCACTATCTCTCCTCCTCCCCGTCCCTTTTGTTTCTTACAGCCCAATGTGTTAGATTAGATTACAAAATTTTATGCTGTGTCATGTGAAGGCATATTATTCACCGTAGATATGATCTTTCAATTTGTGATGTTCGAATGTTAATCAAATCAATTACATAACAAAGTTATAAATCACATTTCCATCAAAAAGCACGGGAAGTACTTAAAGTACGGAAGTACTAATGTTACAATTAACATACTAAACAACTACTTCAAAAAACTTCAAAAAAGGCGATGAATAAAAAATTTATATCAAGATTGTAATTATGGGACTAAAAATGAAAATGATCGAAAAGAACTCGAAAGAGACTATGAAAAAACGCAGTAAAAAAATAGTTTTTTTTTACTTTCTGAAAGTTTTTTACTTGATTGATATTTTCTTATTGATATTTTAATGTTGTACTATTATTCTAGAATTCAATTTTTATTACATTCAAAAGATTTCTGTGTAAAGATAACTATTAAAGTCAAAATGTAATACAATGATTAAGTGGTGATGGCCATAAAATACTACTGTTCATAATTATTCAAACAATATTTTTTAATGTATTATTAAAATGATTTTAAAAGTTAAGTAAGTTAAGTGTTCCATATTGTTGTTAACAGAAATAGTACTTTATTACAATAATTGACTTTGTTTTTGTTGCATTGGTAATTATATGTATATTCCAAATTTAAATTAGTAAGATAACATTCACCGAACTATCTCCAACTATTCTTGAATTGATATTGTATCAGGATGTTGCTTTAATAATTAAAATTTAGAATTTACATTGTACAATTACAACCATACAAAACAGTTATATTAATAAAATATTATCTGTATTAATAATATAACAGTATGGACTCTCACTTGATAACATCGGAGTAAAATATACAGTAAGTCTAAGTAATAATGTACTTAGATCCTATAAAAAAATGAATTCTCAATATATCATTTTGAATAACGACAAATTTTTTTACTTGAACTTTTCTTCAAAGTAAAAAAAAAACTGTTTTTTTTTTCCATTTCAATAGCATTACGAGCCTGATTTCCTGAAGAACAGAACAAAGAAAAAACAATGTCCACAAATACTTAATTAAACAATTATTATAAAAAACTTATAAATGATTCATATTAAATTTCAAATACTAATAGTATTATTTTAAATAAGATATCGTGTTCCCAATAAAAAATTTGAATACATAAGCATAATCATTATATAAAATCATTATATAAAATATAATTTTATATAATGATGTTTAACTTATATATAATTATATACATAAATTTCTTGTTATGTATATTTATATATATATAAAATGATTCATATTTTTATACATACTTATATATAATTTATTGTAATTTGTATATTAATTTACATAATTATATATGAGATAAGTACGTTTTGCCACAAGATAGATGCTCTTCTCGTAAAAAAAAAACGCTCAGGGATCTTATAAGAAGACGTATACAAATAGAATTGCTGAGTCTCTTGGAAATTTCCAAACTCTTTTGGAGTATTCTTTCTACGTCTTTGAAAGCTGTAACTGTCATGTGTGTTCTCAGATTGTACGAGATCACAGAAGTGAAGCAACGCTAGATGTGAATAATTGTTTGAGAGCACCTACCATGATATTTATTCCCAAATATTCTTTTATTATAATTTTCGTATTTTGGAATGTGATGCTAATTAATAATATTAATTTTAGCAACAAAACTGGATTAATTATTGTTTTCAATTTTTACTATTATTATAATAATTATTATTATAATAATATATATATAATACATATATATATATATATATATATAATTATATATGATTATAATTAATATATAGTATAATTATATAATACTTCACATATATAGTTTTATATATATAATTATATACAGTTTATAATTATGTATGACATATTTTTTACTAGATTATTAGATAATTATTTAAATTTATTTTTATTTATTATTATTATTATTTTTATTAATTATTTAAGGGAATCTCTAACAACAATTTTTATTAACAGTGTATGATATTTATCATACACTATCTTGATCTTATTAACTTGAATGTTATTTTCATATTTCTTTTAATATTCAATCTGACAATAGTATATCTGTAAAATTTGAATTTTATTACGTTGACTCATGATTTCTCTTGTTGCAGTTTATTATTAGTCATTGGTGATAAATTTTTTATTTTTTTCTCTTATATCTCGTCGGTACAATTTATTTATGAGTACATCTTATTTATAGAGTTTGCATTGATGCGGAAAATTTTTTAGTGTTCATATATGCATACAATTATAATAAGAAGCTCAGTATAAAACAGCATCATGGAAAAAAGGGAACTCTCTTTCTCTTTCAAAAATTTATTCACCACAATAGAATTGATTTTCATTAATATATTATAGATAGAATGATTTATCAATCTTTGACTCTGTAATCAATAAGATTGGAAATAAGACCGTTTATATTAAATACATTACTTTAAATACGAAACGCCACTACGGTCTGAATGTTAAGATATTGAACTTGTATTCATTTAAATGAATTAATTTTAGAAATGATAATTGCATACCGATATGGTTGTCGGACTTTCAATGCAATCAATCTGAAATATTAATAATCCCCCCAAATTTCCCAAATTTAATCTTAAAAAAACTATAATAAACATATTGCGAAAAATATAGCCTCGGTCGGGAATCGAATCCGGATCTCTTGCATTCCGTGTGAGCATTCTAAGCCTTTAGACTACCGAGACTTTGACTCTGTACATTAATAATTAATTGCGATCTACTTATATTTGTAGTTTTTTCATCATTATGAGTTTTAGTTTAGTTAGTTAGAACAGTGTAATTAGAATTTAGATTTAGGTTATATACACGTGTGCATGCGTGCGCGCGCGCGCGTGTGTGTGTGTGTGTGTGTGTGTGTGTGTGTGTGTGTGTGTGTGTGTGTACACACTAAATATATAAACTCTTTTGTGTGTTAATTTCGACTGTGATAAAGACTATGAGTAAGTCGAAACTTGTTCCTAATGATATGTATCTATCACTAATTTTTACTATATGTTAACATACTTGATTTTAACTTATTATTAAATTATATTTGTTAGATATGAATATAACAAGCTGGTATATTTTTTTTGCTATATCCACAAATTGTATAACAATTTTTCATGAAATTCTATTGTGAATTAAAATATTTTGAAACAATCCTGGGCTTTCTATAATAAGAGATAATCCAAATTTCAGAGACTTTTGGAATTTTAATGTGAATTAAATTTCTGTTTCAATAGTCAGAGATCTTTTAATAACTTCCAAGGAATAGTATATTATACAATTACGTGGATTGCCACGGGCAATAAATTCGCGCGGCAAATATCTACAAGCGCGCGAGGGCGTATAAATTCTCGATGCGCAGACGGACACAAGTGTCGGTAGATTATATAATGTGTTGGTGTAATTATACCGGTTTTTTGCACAGATAAGATCTATTAATCACACCGAGCAATAGTATCTGCTTAGCGGATCAAATAATAAATCCGATATCTAGATCGAACAAAGCGCGCCTTGGAATACAGAGAACTTGAAGGAAATTATTAGTAACTTAAGAAACAACAAATGAAAAAACAATGTTATGTTTATTAAAATTTATCAGGTATTATTTATTTATTTATCGATCTTGATATTTCCAATAAGAATCATACTTTCTGTAATATGGAATAAAATATTCCTGAGAATGCGGACATTGCTCTTAAAAATGGAAGGAATCTTTCGGAAAGTCAAACGCCGCGAACGTTGCTTCAGAAACGATTAATTCAGAAATACGTAAAGTAAGCAAATCTTTTCGACTGTCAATAAAAAATTCTGAAAATCTTAAAAATACTGAGAATATCGAAAATAAATCTTAGACAAGTCATTTGGACGACGTTCGAATCTCATAGCGCGGATGCGCCTCTCCATTTGCAAGCCTCATCTGTCGCATGTAAATGAGTCCCGTAAATGACGTGCGGATATTTATTTGCCGACGATATTAGCAGTCGCGAATCGTGCGCAAATTCGCGTAATTGCGTGTAAACACAAGCGAGCGATACTTAGCGGGTGTATTGTTAGCGTGACGCGATATACATGTTTTAGGGAAAGCGAGCGTATTCAGGAAAGATTTAATCTTTCGTAACTCTGAAAAATAATGTTCGTTTTTTTCTACAAGTCTATACAAAAGAATTCCGCCTTCTTTTTTGTGCTTATATTAATTATTATTCATACATCGCAAAAGCCAAAAATTGAATGGGGAGGAAGCAGTCACACAATTGAGATTGGAATTAGAGATATGCTCGGGAGAAGACGCTATTATAGTGCTATTTGAGTCACTCTATCTTTATCATTCATAAGACATAAAACAAGAATAAATTAAATGATATAAATAGTAACATCTCCCCAAACGCATTCCAGATAAAATGTTGATTTGCGTATTAATACAATATATTAACAACTTAAGCCTTAACTTAAAATTGTGAAAAATAAGTAAATATCTCAACAATATTAAAATTTTTCTGTAAATAATAATTGTAAAGTCATGAATTTGTTCAAATTTCAAGGCAAGCCTGCTTTATTATAAGAAAACTTTTCACCAAAAAATTATTTCATAAGAACACGAATAAAAAAATCTCATAACGCTTTTATTTTATTCTGTATGATTACTTACAAGAAAATGCAACACTGTCGCGTCCATCTGTGACAATGTCGTGTACTCTTTTTGGATGGAATTTTACATCAATTTAGCCTTATTTTAAAATTTAGAAGCACTTAAAAAATTCCAGATGCAATGGAAATAATAAAACCAGTTTTTCTAAGATTATTTTAAAATCAGCCTTGAAATATTTTAAAGTTCTTAGATTACTTTAAATCAATCGTTTGTATACTTTAAATTATCTCAAAAATTTTTAACTCTTAATTATTTTTAAAAATCTCTTAACTTCAAAGTAGATTTTCTCAAAAAAGATAATAAATATATGTGTATACAAAAAACATATACCTATTTGAATATATATATAATATTAATATTAAATATATAATATTTTTTCAATTCATAATCGATTCTCATTATCGCGAGCAAAAGAAAATTGCACGGGTCGTGCTATCTACCTCATGAGAATCATTAGAATGATATCAAATAAGAACGGTTGTTATATATAAAGTCAATTTATCCTCATTCTATTTTTGTTGCGTTGCTTTTTGCGTCGCATAACACCATTTACGTAACAATCGTCTGCTATCCGAATAAATCCCGATAAGCAAGGGATTCATGAGATAGAATGTGCAAATCAATGTGTAGTGTTCCGAAAGATCTGGACAAGTTTGTTTGTCCAAACAAACACATTTTCAAATTTTTATTTTAATCTTCAAGTTATTGATCCCAAATATCTATAACGTATTTAATAATTATTTCACGATTATTTTGAAGTTCATTGATAATTTAGAAATATTTGCTTAAAGTTGAAATAATTTAATGCGTGTACATTTTTTTAAGTGTTACATTGCCAACATGTAATATAACATAGTTTAATGTATAACATAGTTAATAACATAGTTTTTATAACATAGTTTATAGGTAGGTAATATAACATAGTTTTTAATCCATGAAACATAAAAATTAAAATAACTTTTAATATAAATTAAAATAAACAAATTTTAATTTAATAATATTCTGATCTAAATATAGTACCATAAAAAATATTAAATAATTTTCTTGATAAATATTTATAAATTTATTCTTTGTGCAGTATAAATTTCATGACTTTACATCACAAATAAAATTTTCGATATAAAAGTCACGTGATGTGTCTTACTTTATAATGTGTTTATAATCTATAGAAATGCGCGCTAAAATTCTGATCTTTAAAAATTTAAATTAAATTAAATTTTAGTTAATCTTTTTTCAGATTTTAAATCATTATAAAACGTATTTTACTAAAAAACTTAGTCTGAATAACGGTTGTCCAGTTTGATCAAACAATACTTCGTTTGCATGATAAAATATCTAGCAAAAATAGAAAAAAGAGCATGGATATCGTGACTAAGAGACTCGGAAATGTTAATAAAAACTAAAATTTATTGTCACAAATAGACTTCGATACGACTTCTTCGAAACGCAGTTCGATACCGTTTCACTTTTAATCTTCTTTATAAAGTTCAGCAAAATGATAGCATTTATTCAATGGCAAATTAAAAAACTCACCGATGCCCTCGACGACATAGTGATCTTTGGCGTCCATATTCGTGAGCTCAGTGACGCTCACAACAATTCTGACACTCATTGTCCTACCTACGTCCAAAAGTTTCGAGTCCTGCTGAGGATGGCAGTGTCAGACATTCGGCATCTTCGGATCTAATTAGCAAACAATAATGTCATATGTTAATCACATAAAAAACACACTAATCTTCCTCAGCGTATTAATAATACATTATAATTATTTGTCATAATGTGATTCAATATATCAACTTATTGATTCAATCTATCAATCTATTTGTTAACACATGCCATATTTTAATGGTTTTAATTAAAAAGTTTACGATTCAGTTTAGGATTCAGAAACTTCAGCTTGCGGATGCACCCAGATACTATTTTATCCTTGTTTAACATTCAATAAACAATACTTGAATAAAGTATTTAAATGAGACCTTAAAAAAATTCAAGACGTATGTACTAACGTATGTAATAAAGAGCATGATTGCGACAAATTTTTTATTTTATTTTTTTATAGTATTTAATTTTGTTATCTTAATTTCTTTCTCAATAATTCCAACAAACTCTCTAACTGTTCATAATGTAAACAAATTTGTTTACATTAATAAATTATATAATTATATAATTATATACTACAAAGTTATATAATTGGAGTTATATAATTGGAGGTACAATTGGAATGTCATATCCAAAAAAATTAAAAATTAATTGTTTTCATATATTTTTTACTTTTAGATAAATTATTTTAAATATTTAAAGTTTAGTAATTAAAGTTTAGTAATTAATCTAATTTTTTAATGTTTTTCAATAATCTTATATATCAAACTTCAATTCGACAACAGTTATTTAAAAAAGTATCATATTTCATTCATATAAATAAATTATTGAAGAAATTACATATGGATGTATAGAAGTACGTATATGCAATAGTATGTGTAATAGACTTTAAAAATTGAACAAGAGTAAAAGTGTCTCATTTTTTTCGTATTTTTTTTTTCCACAGTATATTACAATATGCATTTAAAATATAAAAATATTTCTATCTTTGCAAGTCTCAAAATCAACTTTTTTAGAAATAAAATTTTAAACGAAAGTTTTATTCTACTTTTGTTTTATTTAGATCTTCTACTATAGAATATCATAATGCTCGTATCAGAGATTATAAATTGACGATTATGATTAACAAATGCCCGGTTTTGTTTCAGTCAATCCCTATACAACGAGTTTATCATAATAAACAATTTTCAATTGTCAATTTGTCTGTGATACGAATTAAGTCCTAATCTAAAATAAGTATACAGCCCTAAGCCGTAAAAAATTGATCAATCATAATCGAGTCTCCTCACATTCGACTGTGATTGGTCAATTTCTTATGGCTTACTACTCTAGTGAATGATGTAAGAATACCAAGTATTTTATTGAATACGTAATTGGATGACTAATAAAAAATTTATTCCAAATATTATGGACTAATATAAAGCCACTATTAGAAATTTATCCATCAGGTATTACTCAAATTTTTACGTAAAATTTGTGCGCTATTATATGTAATGAAACTATGTACTGTTACATTCTTGTATTCTTACATCATGCTTTATTGTGGACAACGCACAAGACGTTCATGGAATCAAATTCGTCCGCAAGTCCAGAGTCGTTCGATACGAACAATAACCAACCTGAGACGATGTAAGAATCCGAAAATGTCTACTTTGACGAGAGGAGCGATTTGTGAGAATCGATAATGCGCATCCACTCAGACTAAGAGTCGCGACGAGTCTGCGAGAACAGGCTGGATACTTTTATTAACACAACACAATAAATGAGAAACGAAAGTCACACACGCGCAACCGTTCGAAACTTTAATAAACGCGAATTTCCGAAGTGCTTCTGCGAAGGCCGTCCAGACGCGATCGCTGATCCAGGAAGACGATGAAACGTGGCTGATGATATCTCGACAGGAAAAGACACTTACAACGTCCTCCACGAGTAAGACTCGAATATCGCCTTGAGGCAATGGGTATTTTCTTCAAGAACGGTTATCTTTCTCGGCTTTGTCTCTTTCTCAAGCTTCCGTGAATGTTTTCTTAAGTTTCAGTCCTCTCCCTCCAAAGCTTCCCAAGACGATTGTTTTATGTTTATTTTACTTTTCTTGGCACTTTCCTTTGAGTTTTCTAACCTTTTCTTCTACGACTGCTTGTATCGTTTTCCAAAATGTTTACGATTCATTAAAACTAACTACTAGCGTATCACTTTTTCACCAAATATCAATTTTTTCACTCTAGCTATTTTCGAAATTATTTTTATTTGTTGTCACTTTTAAATTTTACTATATATAATGAATACTATACAATCTTTTTTTTTTAATACTTTAATACTAGATTATTAATGTTTTCAATTTTTTTATTTTTTTTGCTCAATTTTTAAATCGTCCGTTTTAATCTTTCAATTTCTTGTTCGATTTTCCACATTTTTTTAATCTTTTAAATTTTCCTCTTTTTTTTTTCTTATATCTGCATCTTTTCCTCGATCCGTTTAAATCTATCTTAGTAAATTGATCGATTTACTAGATTACTTCGATCGTTTCACCTGCTTTGTTCCTTTCAAAAACTTCCGCTCGTTCAACTTGATTAGTGGAACGTTTTGCTTCTCACTTGATTAGTAGAATCGACATCGGCTTTGGCTGCAACAGCGGCGGCATCTCGTTACGGGTATGCAGCGCGTTTTCCGGCCCGCAACCTTGACGAGTCTCACCCGACGATGTTGGTAGCAGCAACAGCAGATTGACATTACGTAAAGCCGAAGTTGCGACGATTAATTTGCCAGCCTAGCGTCGCGACGCCCCACAGCGTTTGCATGAACATTACTTTGAGTGTCATTCTTCTATGAAGAAGAAATAAAAGAATATATACCGAATTCAGCAGTGGAAACTTTAAAGATTTTAGAAAAATCCTAGAACGTTTAGAGAAATTTCCTCGATATCGTAATGAATCTTTTCACAAACAATATCAATTTCACTGATAATTTCTTCATTAACATTTCTCATTTACTAGCATTTCCTTCTAAACATGTTTTTCATTGAGGATCAGACATATATGGAAATATTCATAGAAAATTTTTTTTTAGCGAATATAATCTTGTAAAGAATTTTTCTCCGATATATATTTTTTTTCATAAATATTCCAGCTGAATGTGTCCCTTTTTCTGACAGATGTTTCAACACATTTATCTTTCAGGTAAATTTTTCTAGGATCTATTTCTTCTCTAGTTTAATTTTATAAATGGTCTCTAAAAACCATTTATAAAATTTCTTTTCAGAAATATCTTTTTCAAAGGGATTCTCGATATGTTAGAATAAGTCTTACAAAGTTTTCTCGATAATTAATCACTTTTGTGTCTCAGAAGCGAATCAAAAAATATTGTCTTACTGTTATTCTAATTCAATGTTTCTATATTTATCACTTAGAATATTTTCTTCACATTATAGATCTTCTTTCGCGTCAAATCACTAGTTAATAATCGAAATGATTAATATTCTTTACACACTGATCATTAAATATAACAAATTGTTTCGCTAATAAATTATCGATTCTTTATTATTCCTACATTTATAGATGTATGAAAAAAAACACATATACACAATACATAGCTTGTTTATATCTATAGTGAATGGATATTTTTTATTACGACAATTTCGACCATTATAATATTTTTCTGAAAACATTAAGATATAGTTATAAATCGCGCAATAACTAATGCATAATTTTTAATATAGTTAAGTTGAAATTTTCGTTTAAATCATTACTTTATCAGCGACCTTTCCTAATTATAATTATTGTATTTCATTCAACAATTTTTTAAAACTTTTCTACTCTAATCCTTTAATCGCACATTAATGTTAATGATGTGAAATTTCTTTTTTCATGCATAAAATATATTATCAATTTATTTTTCTTAAATAACTAAACAAAGAGAGTTCAGGGAAAATAAATACATGAAAAAATGAATCACAAATTAAAAACGAAATTCTAATAAAGTAATAGAATCTCAACAAATTTAGATTTCACTTCTATAGATATGAAAATGATTTCTGAATTTATCGCGAGGATCGTTCGTATATTTATAACGGATATATTTATTATAATGGATTGAATTCACCGAAGCTACACTGGTTTTGGTCTCAGAATT
>Ga0157364_1004040_pt1 | contig 14493 bp, 3 predicted proteins | sample AttsexASBM2_FD_111476 | JGI IMG/M metagenome (GOLD analysis project Ga0157364, IMG submission 111476) | Fungus gardens microbial communities from leaf cutter ant in Ribeirão Preto, State of São Paulo, Brazil - Atta sexdens ASBM2 | ecosystem: Host-associated > Fungi > Mycelium > Unclassified ... | reverse complement strand
GTGCGTGTGTGCGTGCGTGCGTGCGTGCGTGCGTGCGTGCGTGCGTGCGTGCGTGCGTGCGTGCGTGCGTGCGTGCGTGCGTGTGTGTGTGTGTGTGTGTGTGTGTTGCGCGCGTGCGTGCGCGCGAACTCTCGTATGTGAGTTGCATATCCTGCTAAAAATTCCAAGCATGTCCGTATATGAATTTGAACCTGGTTCAAATATGGTTTTTTACACTGGAAATCCTGTTATATCCACATTACATATAGAGTTCCAGATATATTCCATGCCGATTCTTGTCTGCAAATTCCATTCTGTCCGAAGCATATTTGAAATTCCAGCTCATTCAAGTCGAATTTGCTGTATGGAAATTCCGTTATGTCCCTTCGGACATAAGATATGTTCAAATTCATATATGAACATATATGCTTGGAATTTTTAGCAGGGATAGGATCAAGTTGTGTCCATTGAGACATTTATTCAAAATTGAAGTATTATAACATAAGTATTATGATGAGTATTATAACATAAAAAATTCAGTCAATTCGACCGAAAGCACTTTTCCGTATGATTTGTGTGAAGTCCTTTGTCACCAATATGTTCATGAATGATTGTGTGGAATTAATTAAAAAATAAAAGGCCTTATCCGAAAACACTACAAATAGATCACTGATCTCTATACTAACTAGATATGCCACAGCAAGAAAAACCTGTGATTAATTGAAGATTGTAAGCCTTATTATCTACAACATGGCATTCAAATGCTCTTTAGTGCTCTTGATAATTTTTGAGAGCATCAAAATAATAAATGTTTAGAATTCCTTCCTTATCTCCGATTTTGATAAAATTAGGCTTGATGCGTTGTTACGAGTGAGATGCAACATAAATCCGCATACAGACTTGTAACAGAACGTCGTCGTGATGAAGACGAAGTACATGAATAGTATCTCGAACGCTGTCACGAATATTATCGCATAAAATCACGTACAGACTTGTAGCAGAACGCCGGCGTGAACATCATTGAACAAAACGTATGCAGTGTGGACGGTGTCTCGAACGCTATTGCGAACATCACTGCATAACATCGGGCCAATCGGCTGAGAGTCGATTTTTCACTGTCACATAAAAAAAATGATCATAACCTGATCATTTCCTGTTTAGCCGCATACAGACTTGTATTAAGAACATCGTCGCGAATACTGTGAACAAGTCGGTGTAGCGGCGCCAGTGAGGATATTGTCTCAACTGTCTTGAACGTCGCCGTGAACATCAGGCCTTTCTGCCAGGACCACAAGGAGTCAATCTTGGGATGGGGTCTTCGAAATCATTATAAAATTCATATGAAATCTCTGTATAATCCGATAATTATATATGCAATCACAAGAAATTAGATTTGTATAATATTAAATAAAATCGTATTTTACCAACTGACTTCATATAAAGTGAAAAAAATTATTTATGGTATAATCAGATGAAATCATGAAATCATGTAATGGACAATATTTCAGCTAGTAGTTAACCTCTCGAATTTTTGATTACCAAACAAATCATCGCAGTATATTGTGGTATAATTTATTTATTTACTTTATTCGGTTAGAGATGTTATACAAATAATTATAAATGCGGTCTCGGATTTGAACAAATTTCGCAAACTAATAAAAATGGAACACCGTACACGGTGACGTTCGCAATAATATTCGTGACAGTTCGCGGTAGTGCAGCCACAGTATATATAGTAGCAGAACTCTCTGTCGGCACCTTTGATGTTAGCCAAAATGGAGTACGCATGCGTGAAATAAGTAAATTACTTAGCATTGTTATCATCTAAACTTCTTTCTTTTTTCATCCTTTTTTCACTTAAAATTCCTCTGTCAAAATTCACTAGATATTCGCATCGCAATCCAACGAATTTGTTGAAGTGAATAAGTGCTATTGTAGCATATTACATATTGGAGCATATTAGAACACGCGACGTGAATAAACCTAATATTGTAATGAAATAATTTAAGCTTTATAAAAATTAATAAAAATAAATTGTAAATATATTGAAAAATAAAGAAAAAAACATAGAAAAATTAGGAAAAATATTAAATTAACTTAAAAATGTATATTTGTATAAAGAAACATTATGTAATTATATATCTATGAAAATATTATGAGAAAAGTGATATAAAAGAAATTTACATACATATATGTCCAAAAAAATAAATTAAAAATACAATAAATAAAAAGAAATCTTTTTTGGTCGGTTTTCTACATTATTTTTCACTTTTTCACTTTATCACTTTTTCATATTGTAAAAATTAGACCAATCTCTCCAGATTTCTCACACAACATTTCACCAAATGGACAATACACATACTTAATACTTCCTCTAAATTTCTACTCTGAACCATGTATGTTTGAAAAATAAATGTTTAAGTGTAACATTGAAACGCTTATTTAAATAGAAAGAGAAAGAGAGAGAGAGAAAGAGAGAGAGAGAGAAAGAGAGAGAGAGAAAAAGAGAGAGAGAGAGAGAAAAAGAGAGAGAGAGAGAGAGAGAGAGAGAATAAAAAAAGGAGAATTACAACAAAGGTAGCATTGACATTCGCGACGGTATTCACAGCAGTGTTCAGGAATGGTTCGCAACGTCGTTCTGATACAAGTCTGTATGCGGCTTAATATGTAAAAAGGTTCGACAACTATCTTCTAACCGAACTTTATTCAATGATACAGGCAAGCTAGACTAAGTCAGAAATGTGTTATTCGCAGCTTACGAGAATAGACTGACTTGATCAGAACTAGAGAAATCTTCACTACGATAATAGAGGTGGAGATTCCGATAAATTTTAACCAATAACGTGATATTTTCGAATATTAAAAATATACGTGATGGGGATGAAAGAAACTGAGATATGTGACTATCGATGATTCACGAATCCGTTTAGAAATGAAGCATAAGATCTGTAAGACTGAATATTCGAGACTGTCTTAAGGGTAGATAAAAAAAAGGATTAAAAACGATAGGTGAAAGCAAATAAGAAAAGTAACAAGAAACAAGATTTATCAGGAATGTTTAGGAAAAAAATGTATAGAAAAACCTTATATTAAAAACGTGACGTTAACAAAAGTGACATAACTGCGTTCTTATACGAAATAAAAGAACTGATCGAAAAAAATGCGACACTGTTCGGGAAGCGAAATATTAATAGTTAAAGTTGATGACTATTGAAATTAAGAAATTTGTAACAGCTGCGAAAAACTGCGAAAGCATGTGCTGCGGTCATATTTTTATATATTATGGCTACATGTGGCATACGTTTTTTACTAACTTGCTTCTACAATATATTAATGTTTGTTTATTAATATTCAACTTACTCCCTTTCATCGTTTAGGAGTTTACAACTTTTCGCATATAGCAAGAACAGAGCAAGTTTTTGTTTTGAGTGAAAATATATCGAATAAGTCTAATTTCATGAAAATCGGATATGAGATAATGATTCTAAATAAATACGTGTATATAGCGTTATGCGCATTAAATCGATGTGACAGATTTCCTAAACGTTAAAGTTGATGACTATTGAAGGGTTATCTCGGATCCAACATGAAATAAATGTTTAGAAAATGTTTCTTCAAGCTATTATCTTAAATAAACAATTGATGTAAAAAATACATTTAATAAACGTTAAATAAATGTTTGAAAAATGTTACTTCCAAACATTATTTTAAACAAAAAATTAGTTAAAATTTACATTTAATAAATGTCATAAACGTTTAAAAAATATTTCTTCTAAACATCATTTCAAATAAATAATTTATATAAAATAAACATTTAATTAATGTTAAATAAACTTTACAAAAATTATTTTCATTGTTACTTGAAGTAAAAAATTAATGTAAAACAAACATTTCATAAACGTTAAATAAACGTTTAATAAATGTTTTTTAGACAGTTATTTCAAACAAAAAATTAATGTAAAATATTTTAAATAAACATTTAAAATGCATTTCTTTCAAACATCATTTCAAATGAATAATTGATGTAAAGTGAACATTTAATTAACGTTCAATAACGTTCATTTAAAAAAAATATTTCTTTAGAACAAAATTCATTGTAAACAAAAAATTAGTGTAAGATTAACATTTAATAAACATTAAATAAATATTTAATAAATGTTCCTTCGAAACATCAATTAAAATTAATATAAAACAAACATTTATTTAAAAAACGTTTAAAAAACATTTCTTCGAAACATTATTTCAAACGTGTAAAATTAACATTTAATAAACGTTTAAAAATTGGAAATGAATCATAAAATGTAAAATTAATTACAAATAAACATTTAAAAAAACGTTAAATAAACGTTAAATAAATATTATTTTAAAAACGAATCGTGAAATGTGAAATTAAGGAATAATTAGACGTTTAAAAAACATTTTCTTTCCATTGGCGTGTCAAGGAAACCTATAAATGATTCCAAACGAGTTCACAACTTTTTACACAAGGATAGAGAAGGATCTTTTTCATAGCTGTGACAGATTTCCTAACCTGAATAATCATCAACTTTAACCATAAATATCTCACTTCACGGAACAGTGCAACATTTTTTTCGATAAAATTTTTTTCGTTTCGTGTAAAAAAATGAATAAATCTAATTTTATCAAAATCAGAGGCGGGGGATTCTAAATAATTATTGTTTTAAATTTTTCGCCAGAAAGTATAGTTACAGTCCACAACTTTAACGACTTCCGGTTTTCTGTTGGTCATAGTTTCTGATTCACAGCTGCTAATATGGACCTTAACAGAAAGCTGACTAATTTTAAGACATTGTTTTATAATTTAAGTCTTATGTCCTTAATATGCACAAGAACTATCATATAACTTATGTCTTAAAGATGTATAAATGCCTTTAAGACATAACTCGTAAGACAGTTCTTGTGCGTTACTAAAGACATAATATTTAAGTCATAAGACATTGTCTTAAGATGATAAGTCAACCTTTCTGCTCTATTATTATATCTAGTTATTATATAAATCAGTGGGGTAGATCCATAAACATAGTAATTTTAAGAAAGAGAAGTTAACACAGGTATTCAGGTTTAAATTACTAAATAGCTTTTTTTAAATTTGTACATCAATAATTTAGGCAATAAAATTATAAACTTATAAAAGTAACATTGGACTTTACTTTTGATATTTTTAATATTTTCGTATAAAAAAAGGGAAACATATATGCGACTCATATTAGGTAGATATTTTGTTAAGGTATTCCAAATGCTATCTTTCTTTCAAATTCTCTATTGCATCTATATGACTCATCTTTTTTCAATATTCAGAAATATCCCTCTTTCAAACGTAACTATTAATTTTCAATTTTATCCTCAGCAAAACATTAAAAAATTCTCAAAGCTCAGGAGATCTTGGGCCCGGTTACTTTATATTATATATTACAATAGCCGATAGAACGGCCTTTACACATTCAAGAAGAATGCATTTCGGAACACAGTCGAAACACATACAACTTGTATGCGTTGTGTTGATTACGTACAATGTAAATAGTTTCTGAAGGAGTAAAAAATTATGTAAAAGAATTATGTATGAGAATAATATGTGCTCAATATAAATAGTATACATTAAATCTTACCGTCATAAATGAAGGTAGAGAGAGACTAAAATTTTCATAAATTGAAAGTTTACATTCTAAATTTTTAGTTATTATTATCATTCTGAACATATGTTTTAATGATGATCCAAACTGATACCATTTCTCATGGAATGCTTGATCTGTTATTCCTACACTCTAAATTTTAAACAAAATGATAATATATAGACTTTATATAATCTGTAATTCACAATTCAATTTAATATTTTATGTACAAAAAATGCCAATGAACGAACAAATAATAGATGTTTTACTAAAACACATTTTTTAATAAAGCGCCTATTATTCCCTCGTTTCTTTGTTTTTATCACGTTTTTCATACACAAATGTTACATTTTAAGTATGCACATGTACATATTTAACATATTTGGCTGCACCAAGTAAGATGCTATTAGCAGTATTTGCATCAGTCTATCTTCATCCATGAAACGTGAAAAAAAGGATAGTAATTAAAAGGATAGAAATTAATTGATAGTGCGCTCCTCGAAAGCAGCCATTCTGTTCTAAATCTTTAAATGATTTTATATAAAAAATAAAATTATAAATTAAATTATTAAAAATTTCATGAAATTTAATATAAGTTTTAATATAAATTACACAATTTGAACTTAATTTCATTAGATTCAATGTATTTATAAATGAAAAGTAATTTTATGTACATGTACATAAAATTTAATGTATTTTTCATAAATGTAATATAAACGTCTATTACATTTAAATAACTACTATAATTTAATTTTCAGTTAAATCATTACTTTTAATTTCGTTCACAATAATGAGCTTTTTTTTTTTATTTGTAAAGGAAGCTCATGATTACATTTCTAACAGTATACATCCCAAATCTAATACGGAATATAGATTATCTAAAGTGAATTTAAAAGATCACAATTATTTATTATAAAAAAACAACTTTATTTCACTTTATATAATTTCACTTTAAGTATTTATGCGTCTATGTAATTTAGAATAATAATAAAGAAATGGTATTATAAATCCTTTCCTTGTTTTAAGTACAATTTATGTATTCCTTAATATTTTGTTTTTAAAATTTTTCCAAATAGAATTTTTCCAAATAGAGAATTAGATAAAAACAACTACCATTTTTAGATAATAATTATTTCAACATTAAATAATTGTAATCAAATACACAATAATTTGAAACTTCTTTAAAATTATTATGGTATAAAATTAAAGCATATTGAAAAATAGAAAGAATTGTAACAATATATTTCATTGAATATTAAAATAAAGCTCACCGCATCTAGTAATTGATTAACACATGAGCATAAAATATAAAGCTCTATTAGGCCGCCGAATATATACATGATGATCATAATTCCTTCTACAAAAGCCATTGATAATATCTAGATTTAATAACATTATCAGAAATCTTATAAACACCATTTTCATTTACATAGAAAACATTTTTAGTGTTATTATTGTTATCAAATATTACTTACTGCATTTATCAACATGATATCGATAGAGCAAAAAATAAAAATATTTGTCAAATATATCAGACTCATATTCAAAGAAAGTAGTTTCTTTAGCATTAATGTTATTCTAAAAAAAAGAATCGACAATATTAACAAATAAGCAATATGAAAAGTTATGCCTTAGATCTCGCCCGGGAGAATTAATTGTAGTCATGCATCCGCACACATTTAGCCAACAAAATTCAGAGGGAAAAAGAAAGAACTTTTTCTCCCCCAGCGTAGCAGCGCATCCGTAAGTTAGCCATCTTCATTGTGTTTCAGTTCATTAATTAATTATTAGTAAAAACTTTTCTCTTAATTTTTATACGAATTGAAACATTTTTCAGAAATACTTAGAAATATTCGGAAAGTTTACATCTTCTCTCAAAATTTTTTATAGAAGTAAATTCTGAAATATTCTAAAATTTTTCATCCTATAATTTAAAAAAAATATTTTAAAATTTTTTAGATTTTATAACATTTCATCAGAAATTGTACTTGCAAAAAATATTAGAAATCTTACGATATTTCATAATTAACATATATATATATATAAAATTTTGAGAAAAGATGTAGATTTTTTTGAGAAATATTCCATTTCCGTATAAAAAATGTGAGAAAGTTATAAAATTAGAAATTCTGAAAAATTATATGAAAAATTCTGAGAAAAATTTTCTAAGGAACGTATTCACAGTTGAATCTTTCTATTTTCTCATATTTTTTAACTTGCTTTATAAGTTTCGATATACCAGATTTGCTCCCGAAGTTCCGCTCAAGGTCCAAAGGTCATCAAGAAGCATAAAAAATGCTCTCAAGAAGTAGAAGAAAACGCTGCGTTCTTATTAATAGAAGGTTAGGCGTTTTCGATCTTTCTCTGGATCATTTTCAATGAGCTTCGTCGAGGATTTCTCTAGCGGTTTGCAGTACGGATCTCCTGGAAAGGATCCTTGAGGCAATACTGGACAAGATCAGAAAATATCTTATTTGGAAAACGAGGTTAAGAGATCTTTTTCATGTTCCCCTGCATCATAGTCACAGGAAGAACCGATAGCTCCTAAGAGCCGGGGCATTAAACCAGGTAAACCTCCTTGTCGGCCCTTTTTTTTTAAATTGGCAAAGAGAGGCTTAACCGACTCTTCCGTGACTTTTCCACGACATCAAAATTTATGGCCCGTCGCTTTTTTGTCTAATCTTTTCAATTTTAGTACCAGCTCCAGTAGATCGCTCGGTCGCCTCGGATGTTGAACAAAGCGGAAAGCCATCTTTTGTCAACCAGTAAACGAAAAGCTATCTCTTGAAAGCCAGATTTTGTTTCGCACCCAGCGTGTCTCACTGGAAGATTTTTCTTAGGAAAAATCTCATCCTTGACTTCGCCAAGTCTATGGTTCATGCTCATCTGTTAGATGATCTATGTTCACAGCTGCTGTCGAAATTTGAGGTTAAGGAAGGAATCTCATCTCCACTTAAACTCAACAGGGTGCTTCTGCCTGTTCTAAAGGTCTTTTCAACCAAGTATTCAAAAGAGATGAAGGCTCTGGATCAATCGCAGGTGGCCGCTCTCAACGCTCTGAGTCTCTCCTGCCTTACGAAGCCTGAAGTATCCTCTCTTTTATCAGCGGACGGAAAGTCGGCGTTCAGTCAAATTGTTAAGCTCATTCAACTTTTAATAAGTATTCTCTCTCTGACGAATATATTCTATATCAATTTTTTTACAATAAGTATTCTGACAAATATATTCTATTGTATGATAAATATATTCTATATATATTATCAATTTTTTACAATAAGTATTCTGATGAAATAAATATACTCTATATCAAAAAGACATCAGTGCAGATAGCCCTTGGCCAGGTGAACCTTTAAAACCAACCTTAAATCTACTGAGCAAGCCGACAACCGACTTATAGCCCCGATAGACGAGAGGGATGGTGCACTTGCACATAATTCAATTGCACATATATCGCCGATTCCTAGTATTTTTTTTTATTGTCTTACCAATGAAATTATGTTATTTTAATTTAGTCAATTAGCGATATGGGCAAATGATGTACATTCATAAACGAGTGTTTTCAGCACCTCTTTCATGGAAGAGGACAAAAACCCGCTCTCGCTTTTATTGCGCCGCGGCGCAGATCTTTCTGTGAGAAAATGACTCGAACCAGGTTCTCTCGACAATTTCTAAGGTTATCTCTCAGTTGGCAGAGCAAGATCAATCGGCACGGACACAAGCTTCGAAATATGCAAAAACTCCTATCAATTAGTCGAATCAACCGTACCGACGAGCGAAGGTTCAGTCAAGGAATCGCTAAACCCGATAACCGTAGGCCGAGCTACTTTTTTACTAGCTAATTTTTTTTTCATAAATGGAAAGCTCTAATGTCGGATTCAGAGGTTTTGAGCACCATTCGAGAATACAAAATTCGCTTTTATTTGCTGCCTCGTTTGCACTCCCTCGTTTGCAACTCAAAGAACCAGTTTTCTCTCTGCCTTGACTTCTGCCCTGTAAAACAGAAATCGTGACTGTTAGAGGAAAGGGCCGGTACAATTCTCGCAAGATCAGTTTCTTTTCTTCTTCTTTCTGATCGACAAAGTGTCTAGGAACTTTATTCTAAATATAAAGCATATTAATACATTTGTCCCCCTCATTTTAAATTAGAGAACTGATAAACAGTTGTATATGGTATGCCTAAGATTCTAGACATCGAGATGGCTTTTTTCGATCTGGAGGATTATTTATTATTATCGATTCATCCTTCTTGCAAGAAATATCTGAAATTTCAGTGGCAAGATATCATTTATGAGTTTAGGCTTTTCCATTTGGTCTGGTTCTAGCTTCATACATTTTTACCAAAGATTTGGTAAAAATGTATGAGGTCAGAGCCAGGCCACCCAGTGGTCAGTGGGTCCACCCAGTGTCTCTTCGTGCCAAAAGCTATCTAGTTTTATAATTCGATAATTTTCTCCTTTTAGCCCATTCAAAAAAGATCTGTTGTATAACGTTCAGGCGCACATCAGTATCCTTTCGAAGTTGGGTTTCATTTTTAACTTAGGAAAATCTGGAACCCGCACGGCGTCGCAAATATCTCAGGTTTATCTTTGATTCCTATACTCAGTCAATCCCGATCCCGGAAACTCGCCGGATTAAGTTACATTTGCATGTTTTGAGCTTGTCGGCCAAATCTCTGTTCAAGAAAAATTTCGCGAGTATATGATTGGCTCTCTTATTGCCTTTTGCCCTGCATTAAAGTATGCTTTACTTTACACTAAGGCATTCGAGAGATGAAAGTATTTAGCTCTCGAAAAATCACGATTTTAACGTCCATCTCGTCGAATCTTAATAATGATTTTCGTTGATGGCTTAATATTTTGGCTGACAAGCTCCAAGCGAACTTTATCCTAGCGGCCACTTTGCATGCGAAATTTCTTCCGATGCCTCTTTTACGAGCTGGGGCGCATTCTTGGCCCGGAGCCGATATCACTGCTGATGATCGGACATCACTGTTGATGATCGGACGAGAAATGAGCCTTACGTATCAATGCATTGAAGCTGAGGGCCGCTTTTTACGAATTAAAATGTTTCACGTCTCATCTCAACGATTGTGAGATTCTTCTGAGAATAGTTAACACCACAAGGTGTCTTATATTAATCGTTTCGGTTCAGATGAATACCCCTACTTATCATCTCTTTCTAAAGAAATTTGGCAGTGATGTGAAGCTAAAGATATCTAACTGATCGCCCAAAGGCTTCGAATAGTTGACAAGAAATTCGACCCTTTTGATGTCAACCTCTTCGGTTCGAACATTAATATGAAATGTGACATTTTCGTTATGTGATTCCTGGATCCGGAGATCCTTCTTTGCAGTCATCGCATTTACCCTCGACTAGAGGGAATTTGACTTCTAGGAGGAACTTGACTTCGCCTTTCCCCCTTTAATTTGACTTTCCTAGTTTCTACGGAGGATTATTAATGACGGAGTGAGAGGAATTGTGATCATTTCGTGCCATCGCAATCCTGGTTTCTCTCTTCAGGCGTCTCATTATTTCGGATCCGACTATTTTAAACCTACGAATCATTATTGTTAAATATTCTCGCAGAAAAGTTAGTCTTGTTACTAGCATTAACATCAAACCGGTATTGTCAAAACTCTAATGGCAATTCGCGTCTCGCAAGTTTCGATTTCTGCAAAGAAGGTTTCTATTCGCATCCCAGATCGATTAAAGACTTCGATTTCAGGTCGACTTCAACCTATTATCTTTCCTCCTTTGAAAGACACAGCATTTTGTGTCTTCTTACTTTGCTCTTTCACTATCTTTCGCGGACTCTGGATATTTGCTCTTTGGCCTGCGAGTCTCTTTTTATCACACTGAAACATTCATATAATACAACGATAGGCTCCAAACGATAAAGTCCACCTTATTCGAAGTTTTCTCCGCACATAGCATACGGCATGAGTTAATATCACTCACGACTCGGAAAGAGATTTCGGTAAATATTATCAAGCGCGCTATGAAATAATTCGGCGATTCCAGTGTTTTCGCGGATTTTTATAATAGGTAGTAGACTATTTTTTAATGCGATCTTATGCACAGACCAGGAAACGCCCTAACTTGGTGTATCTTTGTATCGGTCTTCGAAATTGAATATTAGTATTGTTGTCATATTTCTTATATTTTGTATTCCAGATAATAAAAAACCACATTACTGTTCCGTCAGTGATAAATTAAATTTGGATTTCTGTTTAAAAAAAAAGAGAGAAAAATTTTTCCTCTTTTTCTTTCCTGGAGTGATACGGACGAGTCACGTTCTGAACATCAACAATTAATTCTCCACCCGAATGAGACCTAATTATTAATAATTTATAGATCAAACAAACTTACTAACATAATTGAAGTTCGATCATAATTATGCCGATGATTTTTTCCGGATAAACCGTTCTTCTCTCCTCTCCAGAGCACCCGATGATTCCGGGACTTCCCAGTTTTGAATTAGGAAGATGGGTGAACTTGCACGCTGCTGCGCTGAGAGAAAAAGTTGTTTCTTTTTTCGCTAGTCTCTGAATTCTGTTGGCTGAACGTGCGCGGACACACGACTACAATTCTCCATCCGGACGAAACCATCGGCATAATGATCGAACTTCATTTGGTAAATTTGTTTAATCTATAAATTAAAAAGAAAATAATCTTAAAAGACAATAATTAAGAGTAACAATAATTTGAAAAAAAACAGTAGAAGTAAAATAATGAACTAACAGCAAAACATTTACACAAAACAAAATATGCAAACATTTATCGATTGCTTACTGAACCACAGCGTTGTGATGTCGACATAACGCTTTCATCTTCATCAGAACTGTCAATGAATCAAGAGTAGAATATTTCTTTTCGGATTCATTACGGTGATTTTGTGGAATATTCTCTCGAAATATCATTGCAAGTTTCACCGAAATATAGCGATATTGTGCTGTTACTAGCAATATGAGATTTATCATATAAACATCCAAGGCAACTTTTTTTATAAACATATACACACTAGCAATAGTAACAATGCAATTTCCCAGTAGAAACACTTCCATCGAGAACGGTTGTTTTGAAAGAACTAATGGTAATCTGTAATCCTCATAGACAAAATATTTCTTCTTGAAAATCACTGCAAGAGATGTACAATATAATATTATAATGGATCCAGATCCAGCTATGCAATAAAATTTGAGCGGAATCTCCACTGGCTTTAAAGTCGACATCATGATGACTTTCATCGTCTTGTCTTCAACACGCAGAATTTTATTTAGCTTTTGTATTAATTGAACTACAAGGTCTCTATGCACATGCATTTGTCTTAACAAGAAAAACACTTCTACGGTAATCGCTAAGCCAATCATTGAATCCTGCAAAACTTTATTTCTTGATACGAACAATATTCCAGGAATTACTGCACTAGTTTGAATCACTTGGAACAGCAATATAATGGCACTATATATTCTCCACGCTACAGGGGACAGAGTATCGTCGCTAGTCATTGGTAACAAGTTGCCTGACAATCTGTTTAATCTAACATTTAATGGATTTATGTTTTGAAAGTCCATGTTCTAGTGAATGCAGCTCTTTCTTTGATAAATAGAAAATGTTATATAAAATTTAGCTCACAAAGATAATTTTCAATTTTTCTTCCTTTTCTCTGATCATGAAATATGTTGAATGATATCCTTTTTTAAAATTGATGCTTCTCCTAAGCTAAAAGATAATTTAATTACACAGTTGCAGATTTGTGCTGATATTTTAAATCTATAGTATAGTACTTTTAAATGTGTATATTAGATTCAAATATATATTCTGATGTATATTTGTATTTACCTCCTTTCAACATTTTTATTATCTCATAAAATTAATTTTTTTTAAGATTTATTATCTGTTCTCTTTTTCAAAAGTATATACTGGACTTTTTACCGCTACTTGAAAGTTAGTCGCGACCGATTGTTATCTTTATAATACCTTATTCTTCTTCAGCTTATATTTCTTTGTAGTTTGTTTATTATAATATGCATTGTTATTAGGAGAACATATCATTTTTCTTTTATCAATATACAATTATAAATGTTTATTCTATATAACAGTACAGAATCAAGGCAAATTAATTATCATCATAAATTTATCATCAACAGAAAGCTTCTGCAGTCCATTCATTGTAAAAAATAGAGAAGTTTGTAATTGTCTCGATAAATTTAAGATATGTCATATGTTATATTTGTATAGGTTGAACGTGACTCTAAGTTACTTTATAATTATTCTCGGACTACAAAGCAACGATTATCTTATGGTATTCCAGTACTTCATTGCAGGGATATTTCATTGCAAAGCAAGAAGCAGAAAAACTAATATGATGCTAGTCTAGTATATTCTCCTTCAGATAGCAAGCAAAGGTTGATCTGTTACAGTGAATACGCCAATATCGTTTTATAAATTATTTAAAAATGAAACGTGTTTATTTATTAATAAAACAACATATCAATGTAAGTATTTCTATTATAAATATTAAAAAAAAATAGTTATAAAAAACTTTAACTATTTATTTGTTTTAAATTGATTACTTTTAATTTTTTGCATCAATTAAATATATGTGTATTAGATCTAAATATATATCCATAAGTATATATACTTATATTATATTTACCATTTATATTTATCTACTTTTGACATTTTCATTATTCCGTACATTCTATTCTTCTCTTTAGAAATATATTTAACGAAATTTAACAATCACTATTTCAAAATTGATTGACCGATTTTATTTTCATTGTTATATAATCCTCATTTTAAGTACTAATTTTTTTTACAACGTTATAATAATTATAAATAATAAATTTTACAGTTTATTAGTAGTTATAATTTTCCAGAG
>Ga0157364_1004039_pt1 | contig 14493 bp, 15 predicted proteins | sample AttsexASBM2_FD_111476 | JGI IMG/M metagenome (GOLD analysis project Ga0157364, IMG submission 111476) | Fungus gardens microbial communities from leaf cutter ant in Ribeirão Preto, State of São Paulo, Brazil - Atta sexdens ASBM2 | ecosystem: Host-associated > Fungi > Mycelium > Unclassified ... | reverse complement strand
CTCTCTTAATGGTGTAAAGCTAGCTTCAAAAGAGGCCTGTGAAAATCACTTGAAGCAGTTTTTCAATCAGAAACCACAGAAGTTCTATCGCGATGGAATTATGACTTTGCCCCAAAAATGGCAAAATATTATAGAAAATAATGGAGCATATTTGATTTAAATAAATTGATTTCAATACTCTAAGAAAAACACTTTAATTTTATTAAAAAATCGCCACGAACTTTTTCCCATATCCAATATAACAAAATATGTAAATAATTGATAATATCTTGTCAATTTGTAAATTTTTCTTTCTTTTTATTATAGTAATCATATTAATTAATATGTAAATTAGTTCGTAATAATAAATTTGTTAAAATATAACTTTTTCTTTATTTTATGTACTGTATTAAACTTGTAATCCGTTAATGACAGATTGATAATGATTAGTAATAATAAATAATGTTAATAATTTTACATCTCTTTCGTTCTCTAAATTTAAAATCTTAAAATCTCATAATCGTTAATTTTGCCTTTTTAGAGATTGCACGTGGTCCACCTCCTGAGTTAAAGGAATTGACTCGAAATTCGGACCGCTCGTAGGAAACAGCATAGCATTTTTGCGGGACATTGATCCATATCATATTCCGAGGCGAGCACAAAGGGGTGCGTTCGAATCACGATACTCGCTTCTGTGCGGATACCTACGAGACAAAAGTCTGACCTTCTAGAATACCCTTACCATTTCTGCTTTTCTTCTCTCCAATAGGATAAATTTAAAATTTCCAATGGTTTGGACGTAACAATAAATTTAATATGAACTTTACAAACTTTTACTGAATAAGAATAAAATTTACTATTTATTTCTCTTTCATAATGGATCTATATAACAAATCGATATTTATTTTTCTTAAATTTAAACTTAACAGTATTCATAATTCTTTTCGTTTTATACGGTTAATTCCTTAATTTTTTATGGTAATATTTAAATGGAGCAAAATAACGCAATTTTGTGATAATGTTTTGAATATAATATTTTGAGTATAATATTTTGAAGATGAATTAAATAACTACTTCAGTTAGAAGAGAAAATGTCTTTGAATGAATTGTGATAAAATAATTTCATTTAAGAAAAACCATTTAAACCATTTAGATTGGAATAGGAAGATCCTTCAATAAGATATACTTAGATTTCATTCCATAAAAATTAAAGATAGTACCATTTAGATTAAGTAAATAATAATTAAGATAGTATCACTTGGATTTTACTTTTTAATTTGATAATAGAACGGATTAGCCGTTAACCAGTCGTCAAAGTACGATGTGCTGTTCAAGGCGTGGCGGAATCATAGATTGGAAGTGGCGATGTCGTTTGATAAGGACTTAAGATCCTCCGTTAATATAGACCAGCGTTCGTGGTGTAAAAAGTTTTATTTCCACTTACGAGTTTTTTGATGTGTTACAAACTTACGACGTCTCGCAATAATGGAGATTCTCATAGTAGTCGTGTGTCTTCTTGACTTTTTCAGAACAATCCCGAGGTGCTCGAAGCTTACGCTTTTATATTTACAAATTAAGCCGAATTAATGCGTGATTGCATTTTAAAATAAAGTATGTCATCGATTTTGATCAAAAGTAGATGACTTGATTTGTGATGCTTTAACTGCTGGTCTGCAGAAATTCTGCAGATGTAGATTTTGATTATGACTTATTTAGATCATAACATCCTTCCTCTTTGAAAAAGAAAACGGAGATTTGATGTTTTCTGTGAAAATCTCTTTTTTTTTCTGCGCAGGATTTGTTACTTTCTTCTCGCGATTCTTTCGTTTTGTTGATAATATATACAATTATTACAGTAATTAATATAATAGAACTATTCGAAATTGTATATATAATGGGTTCCGGCAGAAATGAATCTCGTATGTTTTTTAATTCTACTGTTACATCTTGTAGTTTGATGCTTAGATCTATTATTTCCGTCGGATTGCGAATAATTTTTTTTAATTTTACTATTTCCAATTGGCTTAAGTCTTTATGCTTTAGCTGTTTTCGCAAACGAGTTAAATTGTACTCTGGTAAGCGAGTTTGAATATAGCTTTGATGATTCCTATCGTTTTTACAGTCATGTCCGCAGTTGTTAATTTACATTTTCCGTATAGCGCAATTTATCCCATATTCTTACAATTTTCGTTCTATATTTATATTGTCGCGATTTTTACAATCTATAGTAATTGTTTGTTCATAAGGGGTGAAGTATAGTTATGTTCGTTGATTTTCGAGAGCTATCGATATGGTATAATTAGATTTAATATATCGCATGTTACACAATATCTTAGAATTAGAATTTTGCACATACATTTGAATTTCACATAATGAATTTGTGTTTTCGTAGTATATATTTGGTGTGTTCGCAGATATAAATATAATCAATTTGTTTACATCTTATGCTTAAATCTTCTCGTGTTAACGTCATATAATGCTGATTTTCGCTATCTACGGCTATTATGATCTGATCTACTTTAGTCAGAATGAATACATTACATGGTCGGGTGTGAGTAATGGTATGACCTTGAGTATATCATATTTCGGATAAGAGATTAGAGGGAATTTCAAAATAGTGTGTATATTTGGTCGTCATATATAATATGCACTGACAGTGATGCATTTTTCTGTCTCAAGCCAATTTTAAGAATCATGAAAGAGAAATGTAGTCCTAATGGCAAATGTACTTGAACTTCTTTTAGGCTGATTACGATCTCATTTATTGGTGTAATCCCAGGATGTAGTCTTTCTTGTTTAACAAAAATAAGATGTTCGATAATACAATTTATCTTGTAAGATATCCGTAATAATGGTGTTTAGTATAAGAAAATATCATATACTATCTTCTCTCTTAAGTTCTTGGCCATCTTGCTATTTATTCTAGTGATAATGTTCAAAAGTAATTGAGCATTGTAGCTGGTTACTTCTTCTTATCGACATGCGCGATTGTGGTGTTTAGAATTTTTAATTGATTCGCATGACATAATGAAGTGTTTGCTGTTTATTATTCAGAATCGTAATTTGTTCTTTGATGATTTTTTTCATCCGAAAGTTCATAGTGCTAAAAAGTTTTTTAGCAATGGAACCTATTCCATCAATTAATCCACGTTTTTTATTTTGTATTGTTTGACAAATGATGTTTATTCGATCGGCTAAAATAACTATTTTATAGTTTTCTGTTTCGATTAGCTGTTTCATATTTTCGTACGTTTCGCGTCCTTCCGTCTGGATTTTCATGGTCATCACACAGGTGATTAATATAATCTTGCAATGTGTGAATTCGCTTTTTTATCGAGCCAATATCAATATTTATTACCAGCTTCTACGCTTGATGCAATTCTCCTAGCTTTTCACAATATATTACTGGTTCATATAAAAAATTTTTTACTTCGTAAGCTTTGTTATATATTGTCCGGTTGTCATCCAGCGGTCATCAACTTGAAATAAATGTATCAGGTTATTGATTGGTGTTTGCTGATAATATGCAAAAAGTTTGCTGATAATATGCAATTTTTTCGTATATTATTTTATTATATTTCTTTCCGCCTTTCTTTTTGCTTTCTTAATCGTTGCTATTCAATTATATTGTGACCATGTTGTATCATATACACCGCTACAGCGTGCTGATTTAATTCATGATGTTATGAAGACGAGACGTTATTGATGATGTTGAGTTTACTGATCGGAAGATTCAAGATTTGTTGGATTTCATTGAGTCTCTTAACTCTCGGAGGAAGAGGTACGAAAATAAGGAGATGGATAAGTATGCTTATATATATATTTTTTTATCTTCCTTCCATCTTCTTTATTCAATTAGTGTTCGATAAATGCTTTTAGGTGATTTGGTGTATACATTTAATTTTTCGTTCTATTTTTATCTTATAATTGACAGCTAATAGTTTTTCGATAATTTCATATATCTTTTCCATAATGAATCTAATTTTTTCGATCGACTTCTTCGCAGAGTTTCGTCGTGGAGCAATACTTTGTCTCCTTTTTTGAATGAGATAGCTTTAGTGTCTTTATTATATTATTATTTGGCGGTTAGTTTAGCTTTAATTATATATTCTCTAGCGATTCGATTGGTCGCCCGTAGTTGCTCTTTTAACTCCTTGGCATAATCATAACAGTACGGAGATTTTGTCAATGCAGAAGTTGCTTTGTATCCAAAAACTAATTCGAATGGAGTATATCCTGTTGCTGTGTGGAATAGTGTTGTATGTGAACATGGTGTATGGAACTCATTCATTCCAATCCATTTGATCTGCATTAATTTAATGTCGCAAATACTCTGCCAGGGTACGATGAGAGCATTCTAACGCACCATTGCTTTCAGGATGATACGCAGTTGTCTGTACTTTACTGATTTTTAATAATTTACAGACATTTGTAAACATTTCACTTTACGAAGTTTGTGTCCTGATTGGTCAATACTTTATCAGGTATTTCATATTTAAAAATAATTCTTGCTTTAGTATAGGTATAGCTTTACTGAATTTAATGAGATTATCTTGGAAGGTTAATATATATTTATTTCATGGTTACTCATCGTTAGGCCGACATCTAAGCTAATTTTTCGAAGGGTCATCGAGTTGTATCCATGATTTCCAGTGATGTCTTTGTTCTTTCTTTTAATTTGTTTTTCTGGCATGTTTCGCATCTCGCGATATAATTTTCTATGTATTTAGTTAATCCTTATCAATTATGTTTCAATCGAATCCGTTTAATAGGTTTTTCCATTCCTTGATGTCCTCTTAAGAGCGAGTTGTGATGAGTTCATAAAGTATTCGTTGTTTATGCGTCATTATATTCATTCATTCTTCGTTATTTCCTTCGTGTATCTTCGTTTATCGAATCTTCTGATGAGGTAATAGTATTTATATATCGGCTTAATGCGTCCACGTTCGTGTGCATCTTGCCTGCATGATGAATAATCTCGTAATCATATTCCTCTTTGAGTCTCCATCGGAGTAATCTTGATTCAGGATCAGTTACATTAAACAATCATACTAAAAGCTTATGGTCAGTTATTTAAAATTTGCCATACGAATACGATCGGTCATGCTTAACTGTCCAAACGATAATTCTTTTTCGGTAGTATTGTTAATTATTCTCCGCTCTTGACATTATACGGCTAGTGTATGCTATTGGTCTGTCTTTACCAAAATTCCTTGAGAGAGTATAGTCCGATCGCATAATGCATCGGTAGTCACAAGAAATTCTCGGGTGAAATCTGGATATTGGAGCACGAGTGCGGTAATCAATTTACTTTTTAGCAATTGAACGCATTTTGTTGTTCGATTGTTCATACGATTGGTTCTTTCTTTGTTCAGTTTAGTTAGAGGTTTAGCGATCTTGAAAAAATTTTCTTTCTGATAAATTTCCTGTAATATCCTGTTAATCCAATGAATGCTTGTATCTCTTTTATTTTTACTGGAATAGGAAATTCATGTATAGCTTTTAGCTAATCGGATCTAATTTGATTCCGTCATCGGTTATTACATGCCCTAGATAAATAACTTCTTTTCTGAGAAATTCGCTGAGAAATTTCTCAGGCTGTAATTTTAGTTTATGTCTCAGCTTATTGAATATTTCGACGAACCGCGCGTTGTGCTTCTGTAAATCGGCTCCGTACACGATTATGTCATCTAGATACACTAACATTTAACACCTTCTAATTCAGTTGGAACAGAATTCATTAATCTTTGAAAAGTGACGCATTTTTCAGTTTTCGAAGGGCATCCTATTAAATTCGTAATGCCCATAAGCGGTTTTGCCTTTATCCGACTCAATCATGGGAATTTGGTGATAATCAGACGCTAAAGGTCTAATGTAATAAAATATTTAACGTTTTCTAGCTGATCCAATACATTATATTGGGCAGAGGAAAAGAATCATTTATAGTCAACTCATTCAACTTTCTAAAGTCTACGATTATGCATAATTTAGGTATTCCTGAGATTGCATCAATCTTTTTACTACAAGTAATGGCGCACTGATTATTGCTTGGTCGTATTATTTCGTCTTTAAGCATTATGCATATTTACTTGTGCACTTCTTTCTTATGTTTCTTGGATATCCGATACGATTTCACGTTAACAGGTACACTCTGCGTGTGAATTTTATGTGCGACAGTATTGGTATGCTTCAATGGATCTCCTGTCAAATAGAATGTATCTGCGTGCAGATTTCTGTTATGTTTTTCTTTTCAGCATTTAAGTGCTCTAATTTTAATGTATTTTCGATGCAGATGGTTCTTGAAATTACTATTTTAATTTCTTCTTCTTCTTCTTCCTTTTGTATAGACGATTCACAAATGTCTTCTGACGCTATTTCTGTCGGACTTATGCAAGGTACTTGCATTTCTACATGCGTCTCCGTGATATTTATGATATTGATCAGACAGAGATGATTTTTTTGACTGTACTAGACAATTTTCAATAAGTATTCTTGGCTGCGTTTCTTCGACTTGAATTATTCCCGTATTGTGGCTTCTATGATTGCCTCACACCTAGAATTGATTCTTATTATTTTGTAGGGATATAATTTCAATATGCTGTCTCTTATTTTTATAAGCTTGTTGCTGTAGTCGCATTTTACAATATGTTTTCGTAGGAAATTAACTCCAAGTATGCCTTCATAGTCGATTGGAAAATCTGCAATTATGTACATGGGGCTATTTGGCATTTATCTAATAGTATGGTAACAATTATTTATCCTATGACAGCTATTTCGTGTTCTGTAACTCAAGCTAACGTCATCTTGTCATCATTTATCATATTAATAAATTTCTCCCCTCAAACTCCGTAGTTTTACGAGAGTTACTGCTGTTCCAGTGTCGAAAAGAAATTTAGTTTTTCCTTTTTTGAATTCTTTGATGCAAATTTATTAAATTCAGCCCTGTACTGGCTCGTGGCACCTCAGTGACTTGCGAAATTTGGTAGTCGCGTGCATGTTTTGGCGGTTTCATCTTTGCAAAATCGACTTCTTCTTCTTCTTTCATTGTTATTTTATTTTTTATATCCTGTCTTTTCCGTCATGCGTTTTCATACTTCCTTCTGATGCGGTTCCTGATCGTCTATTTAACGTCCTGCATTCGTTACGGATGTCCTGTTTTGCATGTGTCTTTTTGCAGTAGTTGCAATATTTTGCAACTGTATTTATGTTACCTTGTCTGCTCGGTTTTGGCAACAAATGTCGGTCAGCGTATCTGGTTTCGGCATTCTTGACCACTGTGTCCCATTTTCTCACATTTTTGACAATATGATCTGCGATGATGATTTGATAAGTTTGAATATCGAGGATTGTTACCAAGTGATCCCTTGATTTTTTTCTTCGGCAATAGTTTGCTGCTATTGTTTCTTGCAATGTAGCATAATGTTGTAACCTTAAGTAGTTTGATTTCATCTCGCAATCCTATTTGGAAATTCTGTAAAGCTTGTTTTTGAATAGTATTTAGAATTATGCATTTTTATTCGCTCCGATTCTCCCTGTCTCTCCATTCTTTGATCATTGACTTATATAATTCCATTGATAAATTATCGACTCTCAAGCCGTATTGTCTAGCGTTCTCGCCCGATTTTTATTTAATATTATAGTATTAAATAAAATTATTTGTAGTAAGTACTTCTTTTGCTAAGATAGCAAAGTTTCTAGCTCCGATTTTAATTGTTGGAAGTCATATATCTCGTATCTCGACATCTATCATTGCTTTGCCTTTTAACTTGGTACACAATATAGCATTTAGTAACGTTTCATCTATTGGATTTATGTTTTTTGGCATATGAACATGCGCTTAGAAATTTAGTTTAGCTTGTGAATTTCCATCGAATTCGGATATTCTCGTGCTTCTTTAAGTTTCATATATTCGTTTACGTGTGTGCTAGTTGTGTACATCCATAATGCTGTCTAAGCGATAATCGTTCCGCGCGTGTGTCGCGTGCTAAGTATTTCGATGATCCTCTAGTTTACCGATTCTTTTATGCATAGCTTTCATTTCTTTCTGTAGTTCTCTAATTCCCAACATTATGTTGCCTAAGGGATCTGTTTACAAATCGTTATAATTGTTAACCAATTGATAACTGTGGTTCCATTACAGCTTGTGCTAATTCTCTGGACGGTACTGTCGATGCTTGTCGCTTTGCACTAGGCGGAATGCGATGTATTTCTATGATCGTGTTATCTCCGTAATTTTCTTCAAGATTAAAAATACTACTGTCGTATGATGTAAGAGAGTATCCCGTCTGAGGATGATTCTACTAGGAGTTCTGCTATGATTTATTCTATCTCGCCTATCGTCTGTGCTATCATTAAACGCAGGGATATCGTTGTCGTTTCCCGATTTGGAATTTATGACTTTGTTATTTTCGCGAAAATCTTGCTCTTCGCTTGAATCTAATTCGATGATTTACTCGATTTTCGCGGATTTCGCGATTTTCGCCGTTGTCACGATTCTCACAGTTCGTTCCGTCTGCTACAGATGGCGAATTTAATCGTTGTATTGGGACTGGGGTTGTGTTGATGGACTTAATAACCACGATGAAAGATTATCAGTATTGTCCGACATTCACGCGATTTGCAAAAATTTTCGACTTATATAGTATATAGTAGAAGTACAGTTAGTGCTTGTATAGTATATAGTAGAAGTACAGTTAGTGCTTGTTAGTTGCTTGGCTTAGTCTGCATGATCAGCTCGCTGTTATCAATGTTGAGGTCAATTCATTGCTGCTTCCTCGGGTTGTCGATGTGCGTCTGCTCTGCTTGCTTCCGACGTGCGTTGTCTTTGAGTGAATTCCGGTATGGTAAGGCTATAATCCCACTGCTGCCACCAAATGTTGTACCGCTCAGAGTGCAAGGATGCCGCTTAGGGCACCGTTTATAGAATTTACGGATCAGCCATTAATCAAGGTACGACATGCTGCTCAGGGCGTGGCAGAAAATTGGACATGGCGGTATTGTTTAGTAAGGGGCTTAAGATCCTCCAATTAATATAGACCAGCGTTCGTGGTGTAAGAAGTTTTATTTCCATTTACGAGTGTTTCGATGTGTTAGAATCTTACGACGTCTCGCAGTAGCGCTCACAGTAACGGAGATTCTCACAGTAGTCATGTGTCTTCTTGACTTTTTTGGAACGGCTCCGAGGTGCTCGAGGCTTTTATATTTACAAATTAGGCTTAATTAATTAATGCATAGTTGCATTTTAAAGTAAAGTATCATCGGTTTAAAAATAAAAAGTAGGTGACTTGATTTGTGATGCTTAACTGCTGGTCTGCAGAAATTCTGCAGATTTTGGTTATGACCTATTTGGGACATAACAATACATATCATTAAAGTTATTATTTATTTAATTTGATATCCGAATTATATGCAATTTAATTTGCGCTAATTGCGCTATTGATATTAAATCTTTTTTGGAAATAATACATAAAATTTTGAGGAATTTTACTTAGCACTAATTTTGTTGATCAAATCTTTTATACGAATGATATCATTAAAATTAAGTAAATAACAAGAGAGTACTATTTGTGTTTTACTTTTTAATTTGATAGACTTTAACTTGATTAGTTATATTAAGATTGTAGTATCTAAGTTTTAATTTTTCATTTGATACATTAATTTTTTTCGAAGAGTAATAATTTTTGAGATAATTAAAGTTGCTATTACTTGGATTGAAATAAAAAGACCTTCAATAAGAATATCCTTGAAGAAAAATTGGAACTACTATTAATTGGGTTGAATACTTAGTATTATGGTATATTAGTATATAAAATATTATTAAAATTAGTTGCTAAGTCATATTAAAAGAAATATAAAATAGATACCAATATAAATCGCGTGCGAAAGAAGAAAAGAGAACATAAGGGAGAATACAACGGGAAGAAGAGAGAGCGCCAATACTGTGATAAATATAGGGCCGCAACAAGTGAGAGAGAGAAAGAAAACCCTTCCCCCTTTATCATGGACCTTGGTGATATGCTTCCCTCTTCCCAATATCTATGAAGCACTTCCCCTTCTCTGATTCCCTCATACACACATATATGTCGTATACGCACTAACATAGTGAGTTAGAATCTCTACTATTATCCTATTATTAATTTCTGAAGAAGCGCACATACACCTGCAGAAGAATGGTTTGAATTTACGATCAGATAACTGATTGATTATATCATGTGTATGCCACAATGTTAATCAATTAATTCGTCTCTTAATATTTTCTTATATATTTGTTTTATGATTCTACTCTTTCTCATCAATATATTTTATGTTTAAGTTTATATGGTATGTAAATTTTCAATGGAATCAGTAACTGTTGTCCATCTTTTAATTGAAATTGGTTTGTTAGACGTATTCGGCTATCTGAACAATACAGATGAAATTTTATTCACCATTAACATAAATAATGAATTTGAAAATTATTTAAATATTAAAAATTAATTTAACGTTAATGGTTAATGGAAACTTCCAAAATTTCATTTAAATGTCGAACTTCCAGTTTGAAATGAGTTACTTAATTTAGTTTTATTAATATTTATTAATTGTTAATATTGTAAATCTGATTTCACTGCAGTTGGAGCAATCTAATAGTGATTCACTTTTGATGGAAGGATCAACGATAACAATTTAAAAGATGTATCATTATTGATGATACAAGGAGAGTTTAATAAAGAAACCTTTATTAAACGTGAAACGTTTAATAAAGAAGAGTGAATATTATGGATATCATTCTTTGGATTGGAATTAATCTGGCATCTTCATCGGCATTGACTTTAACTAGTCTTGTATTTATTGTTTATTTTTAATATAAAATTATATATGATTATATTATATCTTATGGAATTACATGTGAATATATATGATTATGTATCTTTAATATATGAAATCAGATATGATCCCATATCTTATCATTTATGTTCATATATGAAATTATGTGAACATATATAACAATGCCTTGATATGATATACATGAAATTATACATGATCATATAAGAAATCATATGTGACCATGTATTGATATATGTTCATATATGAAATTATATAATTACAATATCTTCATGTGATTATATAAGAAATTATATATGATCATATATGAAATCATACGTGAACAAGTATCGAATCATATACAATTATGTATGAACATAAATCACATACAATCAGATACAATTATATATAAGTTATATATAATTATATGTATTTATGTATGGTTATAAACAATTTTTACACGAATATCGAATTCAACGATGCTAATCCGCATCAAAGTTCGGTTGTTTCAATTTTTCTTTGAAATATCTATCTTGAAATCATGTTTTAATATGGGATAGAAGAATCATAGAATCGCGATGAACTATTGCTAATCAATAAAGAAAACTTGATTTAATTGTTTAATTTTGATTCGATCATATCTCATATCACGATCAGCTCCTACGTCACAAACAATTATTCAATCTGATCTTTCCGTTAGAAAAATATAGATGGTAAAAAGTATTCATATTATTCTTTGAAATGACCTCTATCCTGCTAGCAAATTTCAACATGATAGGATTGGAGTCACAGAATCGCGATGAACTATAATTTACTAACTAATGAGGAAAATTTGATTTACTTGTATCGGTTTGATCATATTTCTTATTTCTAATAATATTATTTAAACAAGTTCTTTCGTTAAAAAGTGATAGATGGTGAATAGCATTACTTATATCGTCTTTTGAAGTAGCTTGTATCCTGAAATCATGTTTTAACATAATGGGATTGAAATCATAGAATTGCGAACTATGATTTATTAATAATTAATGAGGGAAAACCTGATTCAGTTGATTTAATTAGATTTATCTAATAAGATTAGAAATCGATTATCAGAAATATCATATTGGATAAGACTTAAATGTTTTTATAATATTCGCTATTAAATACATTGATTATTTTAGATAAAATTCTATTAATTCTTTATTCGAACAGAATGTATAATTAAAATTATATTGTTCAAGGTACAAACTTAATCAAATGTTGAATCATAATATTCATATTAGAATTAAAATAGATACAATTTTTATTAGTTATGATAGAAATGTTATAAAGTCTCGTTAGCGCTTCGGATATAATTGTATTGATTATAATATAAATTTATCAAAATTTTTATAATATCTGATACAATTCTATCCATTCTTTTAAGTAGAGAACCCATTTTCCTTCTTTGTGAATCTTTCCCATATCATATAAACATTTAGTAACTGTTGTACGACATTTATTCTACAGCAAGTTCTGAAGTGGATTATGTTGGATTTTCGTCCATTAATGCTTGTGAATCTGCATTTGAATTCAGTGAATAATTACAGTGTTGGAGACAGTGCGCCTCGTCCACTCATGGCGCTGTCACTTGCGCATATGCGTGTGATAACCTGATATTATTGCGCATTCATGGCACTTCTTTTCTCTTTCTATAAAAAAGTCAAGTTAACTAAGTATTGTTTCTTTTATAAAATCAAACTGTTACCTTTTAGAATGTAACCACATTCTTTTATATACACAAGTTCTTTTCTTTTACTTCCTGAGTTACTGTGTATGTATCAATGTAGTGATATGGATATATTAAACGCAACAATTAAATTTTGAATACACGGCGTTATACGTTTCTCTAATCTCTATTCACGAAGTTCACTATAGTTTTAAAATGTGCAAAACTCGAAGTGTATCCTAATTTTCTCAAGCAGTGTAGACTCTCTTTCCCTTAATTATTAAAATAAATTCCTAGAATTATTAAAATGTGGATATAAAGGGTTATTATTATATTAAGTTTTAATAAAATTTTATAAAAAATATATATTTTTGATAAGTAGGAACAACCAATAATGATCAAACTCCAATATTCCATAGTAGTATTCACCGCCAGTGTAGAACTTTTTATGTGCGCTTTGCCAGCTGACAATTTAATGCACATGGTAACATTTTTTAAATTAACTAATGTATATTTATTGATTTTTTTAATAATTTAGTAATAATTTTTAATAATAATTTTATAGTTCTTAACTTTAATTAATTATAATTTTAAGTATAAGTATACAATTACATGTAATTTTTTTTCATAGAGTAGCAAAATTTGTCTAGGAGCGTACGAATCACAATGGTTTCAAGGAAGTGTGAGCATGCAGAAAAAAATCCTTCAAATTATTTTTAGATCACAGAAATCTGAAGTTATCTACATTAATGGAATTCTTCCTGCTTTGTCGTTACGTTACTACGCACAGGTAAGAATGATTATCTATACATACGCTTAAATTAATTATTTTTATGACATACAGATATGTATATATGTAATTTTAAAAAAGGTTTGGGCCCCGGATTTACTCAGGAGAATAAGGTTATCAAAAGAAATGTTTCAGATAAAAGTTGTAAAGTACAAAAAAATCTACTTACAGACTTTTTAGTTTGACTTTGAATGATGTCGCCAAGGTCAGGTCAAAATCAAATCGATTTTTTTTAAATGGAACATCCTAGTTTTTATTCCAGAATCTAATAGCCGGTGTCAAAAACTTTTCAAAACATTATAATAGTCATTTTTCATTAAATAATTTTCCAGTCTTTTATGAGTCTGGATAGTTACAGTGATATTGGGTGTGACATTCCATCATCCAGTGAAAGTTGCAGTAATTCCACAATCTATTATACAATTATGTTTATTGACACTAACATCCAATTCAAAAGCATTGCCTGAAAATATTACTTGCTAAAGAAAGATTGAATTGGCATCAATTTTTGTCTTCATCATCTCACAAAATTCTAACAATAAGTGTCGATCAAAATCTTCATACACTTTTTGTACAAGGCGAACTTTAAATGGATGAAATCTGAGTTTTTTTTTAAGATGTTGTGCATTGATCCTATATTAATGTCATGTTGCTGAGCTGCTTTACAAACGGTGAGGTGATCTTCAATAAATGATGCACAGTATCCATTTGTCTTTCTTCATTAGTTGCTGATGTTGAACATCCAGATATTAGGCGAATTTTTACGTTACCAGTTTCTTTAAAACAGTGATCGTTGTTTTCGATGGATTTGTAGCATTGTTTTTATTGCATTGTCTGATTGAATAGTTGCAAAACTTTTTTGTAAAAGCTTTTACAATCTTCAGTGTCATTAACCCGGAAGTCGGCGCGTCTCGAAATTAACATTAGTAGGCGCGTCCTGGTCATTTTGATCGAAATATATTTTTGCACATATACGTGTATGTGTCATAAGTAGAATATATATATGATTATAATTACTGTAAGTAATAATTAATAAAAAAACCTTCCGATAATGCTTTATATCAATTAATTAAAAACAAAAGAACGTAATAATTACTGGAAATAATTGTACTTATTAGGTGTACAAAAAAGTTCTGAGCTTTTTTTTGTAAAATTCAATCTTTATTCGTATGTAATCGTACGGAAATGGCTTGCTGCGTAACGCCAAGCTGTTCTGCAAGCTCCTTTTCAGTTT
>Ga0157364_1004038_pt1 | contig 14493 bp, 9 predicted proteins | sample AttsexASBM2_FD_111476 | JGI IMG/M metagenome (GOLD analysis project Ga0157364, IMG submission 111476) | Fungus gardens microbial communities from leaf cutter ant in Ribeirão Preto, State of São Paulo, Brazil - Atta sexdens ASBM2 | ecosystem: Host-associated > Fungi > Mycelium > Unclassified ... | reverse complement strand
ATTTGTTAGCACTGTCTATCATTGAGAAATAATTGTTCCATTTGCACTTACGGTGAAATATAAATAACAATTTCGTCAAAGCGAAGATAATCGATAGAATTGAATTTTACGATAAACGGTACGTGTCATATTTGAAATAACTTCGTTTATATCTTTGAGAATTCTTTCCGATTGTCATAAATATCGAACGTCACGCTTTGAAAGCTGCTATCGTTTTCGTGGCAAGCAATATCGAAGTGAATAAGTCGTTCGAAAAAATCGAGAAAAATATTGTCTATGATTAGATAGGATATCAAACGAATTTAGAGTTTATAATTTCGCTATAAATATCATCGATAACATTATTGATGAACTAATAAAATACGTCTATAATATATGAATATCAAGCAAAAATTACGAAATCAAAATTGAAGTCAACACTAAGACGAGAAAAAGAGATAAAATATCTCGTTTCAAAAGATGAATAGAGACAGTATACTATCGAATTAAAATTTTGTTTTTAAAGTTTTAGGAGACTGTATTATTTTTCAATTTGTAATTTAATATTTTCGTCAAGAAAAATTTGACGTAGGGTCGAAAAAGAATTTATAACTGAAACTATTACATAGATGATGATAGTCTGTATTTTATAGCCTTCTCGTGTCTTCTAAGCGATACTATTTTTCTAGACGGGCGTTGTGAGGAATAACGATGGAGCACTCACCGCATGCGCCCTTATGCTTCATTCTGATATTCTTTCTGTTTTGGCAGCTGGCCTGCCGCAGGTGACAATGGTTCGTGTAGGTCACGTCGTCGGAGCCGCAGACGGAATCGGAAGTCAAAGGACAATCCGTAGAGCACTGACATAGACCTTTGCCGTTTTCGGAAACGATGCACGTCGCGCCCCAGGCGCAGTAGATCTTCTCGCAGGGTTCTGAAATGAGGAAGAAAGCACGTTCTTTTAATTTTCAACTCGCCAAGGATGTTCAACGTTTCAAAGAGTTTCAAGCCAGCTCAATCGATGACCAATTGTTCTCGAACTCTGTATTACGCTAATTTATTTATAACTATTATTCCGTTACTGTCAGTGATTTGTTGCAGACTCTAACTGCTCTGTCGCTGATAATACATGTTTGAGAACAATTGTTTTAGATTAATTTCCAGAGATAGTTTATAGAAAGTTCCTCAGTTAAAATCTAGTATGATAGAATAGTTAAGCGGAAATTTAGTTTACAGTTTAATTGTCAATGTATTTAATACAAAATTAATAAATGGTAAAAATTAATAAATGGTAGTAGATAATCGGCAGATATTTTGTAAGCAAAATATGCTATATTATTTTACCTTTTTCTGCGATATACCTAGCATTCCGCTTATAATTAATATGTTTTGCTATATTAAATCTATTTGAAATATTAAATCTTATACAATACAAATTATTTCAGCAATATTGCAACATTCCAACAATATTACAGAAATATTACAAATATTACAAATATTACAGCAATACTACTGCAAGCTTTTATGCTGTATGGAACTTTTAACATGATAAGACTTTGAAATGATGTATTTGTTACAAATTATGATGCTATGATGCGGTGCCTAAAAAAGGCCATTCTAATTCCTTCGTCATATTCTCTGCACAAAAGTCTCTGCACAAAAGATGAAGATAAATGATATTGTTATGGTAATCAGTCTACTTTTCATTCCCGGTTAAAAATGATTCGTGCCCTTAATTCCTCGGAGTTGCACCATTTAATGGACTTCCCGAAGTGTTTCGCGGCTCAAAGTTAACAATAACACAACAACTTTCATACAATAGTCATCTTTGAATAAATTTCAAGCGATAGTTGATACTGTTACTTCATATTGTCCCGCGTCTTTATTAATTCCAGTTAAATACCGACCTCTTTCTGTCATTCGAGCTGCGAGGAAAGCGCAAAAACTGAGAACAATTGTCAAATTCGTCTGTAAGAAAAGATCGTGAGTGAGAGGGATAAAATCCCAGCTGATGAAAAGTTTTATGATTGGACGTTTTTTGTTTGTTATCGCGATTGCTTCGCGTGTATAGATGCGCATGTCTGTTACTCGTATGAGTTCCAAGCGTTGTGTAGTCAGTTTTACCCTAACAGCAAAAGTTCGCATTTTGTCTCCCAGCAGAGTCATCACGAACCAACCGTCCAATGGGAAAACGCCAATTACGGCGGAATTACTCGGCAAAAATAATTAGCCGCAGGTCTCGAGGGAATGAATAAATTCCTCCGCTTCCTTGTTTCCTCTTCTCGCATCTTGAATCCCGAACAACAGATCATTCTAACAATAATGTAGCAACATTGCAACATTTCAGCTATATTGCAAACGTTATAGCAATATCGCCGTAAACTTTTGCTTTATTACTCTCTAAATCTGAATCAGTGAATAATCACTGATATCAGTGCCAAGTATGCCACTGATAATCAGTGAAATATGAGATCCCTAATCTAGCTAATCTTTATTATATGATCTAATTAATCTTTTAGTGCTTAAATTCAATGAATACGGTATTGAAAGATTGAAATTAACGTGCAAATGTCAGTATTTTAGTTATATAATGTTCAAACATTCATTTTTCCTTTTTTAGTTGAACTTCAGTTGATTATCAGCGCTAAAGAACTGCCACTGGATAATTAGTGACTATTCACTGATTCAGATTTAGATATCAAAGGAATATTGAAAAATAGAAAAAAATATTGTAACAAAATGCTAACCCAATCTCTTGAGTTAGCACTTTTTTACCTTTTTCTATGTATGTCAAAATGTAAATCAATCCATTTCTGTGATTAGTTTCAAAGCGAACATCATCCATATTAATGTTTACATTTAGTAAATAATAAACTAAATTGGAGTCTCTCAAATATAATATATATATTTTTTTAGTTAAACTGTTTAACTCTACTGTTTTAGTTAAATTAATAATATATTGGATAAGAAGTGATCTATTTTTTAAATTTTTTAGAGTGAATATCATTTCAAAGAATTTAGAGAATATGATAAATGATAAAAAATAAGCCAAATTGGGTATAATTTGATATTATAAATTTAATACATGAAAAATTTTCGTTCGCTATAATTTTTTGCTTTGTTTCTTCTCGATCATTAATATACATATAATGGCATTTTTCTTTAATAGTATCAGAAAAGCTACACCGAAGGAAAAAGAGCGTTGTATTAAATTCGGTTCATCGTCCAAACTCGTTTAGAATCTTTCTTTTTTAACCGCGTCCTTCTCCGGCATCTCTTCGACTCGTGTAAGCGCAATCAATTTCACCGGAAAAGTTCTCTCGAAGAAGATGGACCCGCACGGAGAAATCTCGACGGATAATCCGTGCGGCGTGGTCATTAATATAGAGGACGAGTTGATCCCCGACAAAAAAATCGTCGAACTCACCGAGCGCGCCACCCGGTTCGATAGTTCTCTTTGCGATGGCCGCTCAGAACGGGAAGACGGCTTTCTTCCGCGTTGTACTTTTCCATTTTTCCACCTTCCCACGTGAAACGGTCGCCGAATGACATCGTCTGTGTGTCACGATCGAAAGAAAGCGATAAAGAGCCATTTTTCTCGACAGCTCGACCCGATTTTTCTTGCTACCGCTGCACCGTTTAAGATGGACGTGGCTGCATGAACCGTTCCTGCTTTTGCACGAACCACTGACGATCCGCGAATTTCCTCGCAGGAAATCTCTCATTAGAGTTCCTTTTTCTATTTGTGCATTCTGTTCAAGAGAACGTCCTTCAAGACAAAAGGTATTTGATGACAAGTTGTAACGTGTTTTACTCATTTTCTTTTCGACTAAAGCTTTGAACTCCACTCATTTTATTAAGAATTTTATGTGGAATTAAGATCCATAATATAAATTGTGATGATTAATCGTGCAATTTAAACATAGTTAACAATAACCAAATTCTAATTCCAGATTACAGCTAAAGAAAACGAAAAAGATTTTAAAAGAAGCTGTGTGTGTAATCGTGGGCGATGTAAATATATTATATTATGAAACTGTGAGGTTACAGCTCGACTATTCATTACAAATGATATTTATCTCAATTAACTTCAAAGATTACCAAAATAACTATTTCGAGATAAACATGAGTTGAATATTATTCTTCATCAAACAATGCCATCTCAAAAATATTGAGAATGGAGCAATTAAATTTTTAACTGTGAAAAATTGGATGAAGCATCAAGAGTTTAGGCCAAAATCCATAATTTTATTCCATCTTCTTTTACATTAAATTTATTAATATTTGAATTTATTAATTAGTATTAAAATTTATTTGCTTCATACAATATATTTGAAAAATTGCATTTTACATATTTAATAAAATTGTACTGTTGTACTTTTTGTAAGAGCTTTTTTATAATTTGCTAATGATTGTGTATATTAGCAAATACTTTTTGCTTTCTCTTAGCATTTTGTGAAAATATACAATAAAATGTTAATGTATTAATATACATTTTATTTATAAAATGAATCGATAACATGATATTATCGCAGAAAAATAGCAAAGTTTTGTTTTCTCTGCAGTTCCACAGAGAACGAATCCACAGAGTCGTTTTTAATGGATACCATACATCGCGGAGCGAAATTTTCAACTTTACTGACTTCGCATTTTTACAACTGCTTGTTGCGAACGGACTGAAGCGCGTTTTGCAGTTGTAACACGACTGACTCTTGATGCATTTTGAACGAAATTATATCCGGCCCGATGACGCCGCCGCTTCCGTCGACTATTGTTTACAGCGAACCATGCCGTTCACTGTGTAGCTTTGGCGTGATTTTTGGCGGTCGGCGACAACGCCATTTATACGATCTCTCGCTCCGAGGGTTGGGAGCGTTATAAACAAAACCGAGAGGGCGCGGGCCCGGATATGACACAGGACACGGTTATTTTCCCGCAATGTGGAAAATGTGACGGGTTTGCTATCCGCGACTTGGACGGGTTAGTTTCGCATGAATTTTCAATAAAAATATCTTCCGATCCGTTTGCATTCGAATTCCGAATTTCATGAATTTTCGAAAATTTCTAGCGCGGAATGGCGTGATTGAATTTTCGTATGCATTACGAAGATTTCACAGCTACATTTAAGAAAAGGAGTTTATTTAAATGCAATTCGATTAGAGGATACAAATATGACAAATAGTTTTATTAGTTTTGATTAGTATTCATGATTATTTCAGTATTTACTTTGCCAAATATTTGTAATAGTTTGATCCGTTTCTTAATGATTTATTATATGTATTTTATCTGAGAAGATATACAAATAAATCAAATATTAAAAATTTTAACGCCTATATGAATATACTAATTACATATAGCAAGATATTTTTATAGAAAAATATTGAAGTTTGAATATTTCATGAGCAACAATACCATTTTGCAAATCAATTCACCTATATATATAAAAATATTGTGGATATTTCTTTTTTATACATGCGTCAATAAGATCTAATATTCTACCGATTAGATTGACATGTTTGTTCGTGTTCAACGGCTTGTATTGAAGCGGAATTTTCCACCAAATTTATCCACAACGAGGAACAATCAACGATCAATATTTATTTTACTGTGCTCAGCTAATTACGATATTCAGAGGATGCCATTTACGGCAATAGAGAAAATTTAAATGTAAAATAAATATAAATAAACCATATAAAGTTTGAAATCGATTTTTGTTGTATTTTAAAACAATGATTTAATTTAATGTTTGATATGAAATAGTGAAGAATCATCATTGATTACTGAATTTCTCTTTTTCTTTCTCTCTCGCATATAATATTATCTTTTTAATAAAATAAAAGATATTATTATTATTATTATTTTTGTAAATTTTGTACGTTATTGTATTTTTTTCCTTTTTGTATGTTTTTTCAAATAAAATAAGAGATATTATTATCATTATTTTTGTAGACTTTATATGTTATTTATATATTATTGTATTCTTTTTTGTATATTTTTCTGTTTCACATTTCTTGTTTGCTTATTTTTTCTTGAAGGACTTACACTAGAACAGCATTAAACGCTTTTATTTTTCTCTCTCTCTCTCTCTCTCTCTCATGTATAATATTATTTTTGAATAAAATGAGAGATACAAAAAATCATATGCGGATATAAATAACTTATGTATTTGTCTAAAAAAGAAAGAAAAATATAAAAAATTTAAGTTCAGATTCATTTGCGCAGGCAAAAAACTATTTTGTCAGAAATCATTTCGCTCAATCTAAATCGACATTCATTGCACAAATCTGTACATAGATCTGCATACGATTCATCAAGAGATAATTTTTCGTTGGTCGTAATGCGAAAAAATTCTCATGTCCATCACGAGTAATTGATCGTATTGGTCCATCGGGTATTCAGTCATTTAGAAAGACATCGGTAGTAAATACGTATGATACATATAAATTCCGCAAATAAAGTGTTGTAAATCTGCAGCTTTTTATGGTGTAAAAACCATGAATCAATTTGATCTGATTAGAATCTCAAATGTGAATTTTAATTATTTATATCTATGTTTTATATATATCAGTCAAAAATAAAACTATTACAAAGAAAAATTTACGATTTCTGTATATGTCAATTTGTCTTTTCAATTGTTATTTGTAAAGTAACATAAAATCATTAAATATTGTTTTTAAAAAAATAATTTCCACTTTCAGACACATAATTTTATCATGTCTTATAAAATTTACATCTCTTTATCACGTGAAAGCGTTTACAATTTGATAACATCGTAAATGACATGTTTTAACATAGTAAATGTCCCAAATAAAGATATTCAGATTAGTATGACTACGGATAACCATAGATGTATAACATTACATTCGTGGTGTATAATTATTCCGCACGCGAATATAACATTCGTATCATATATAATATATATATTTACTAATGTCAGTTTCGTCTATTATTTACATCCTTTTCAGCTAAAGCATAAAATATTTATCATAATTCTCGAATATTTTGTATTTGTCTTATCTCTTTAAATTTGTCAATTAACAATATTTTGAAACTCTTTATTAAACCTTGTTATTCAGCATACATGAAAAACAATAAAAAATTCGATAAAATCAAACGGAGATAATAATCTTTAGCTTCAAAATTATTAATAATATTGAAAGAATTGTTATAGTTTTTTAGGCATTATAGAGTGCATCTAAATCTTTAATTTGAAATTTTTTGTTTAATTTTGCTGGTCTATTCAGTTAAGTTCATTTGACTTAAAATATTACAATATTTATTTTCTTACTTAAAAATATTTTACTTGAAAATTTTTTCTCTGTTATATTTTTGTTGATTTTATCCGTTAATGTAATATTTTTTTTCTGAAAAAAATTATCTTCTAGAAATTATATCGTCCCAAATGATATGATCGTACAGTAAATTTGAACAGAAATAAATATTTGAATTTTTTAAAGTCTGAAGTACGTATTACCTTGGATGTTTAAATCTTCAATTCTATCGTTACACATTAATGAAAAATCTTTGATTTTAAATTATTTTGTTCTGCATTATGTAATATTGTATTCTCGTAAGCAATATATTTATATCACGTGACAACATAAAGGAGACATCTCTGTTTTTTTTAGTCAATTAATGCGGAATGATGTGGGAAGAACCGTGAGAAGGAAGTCAGCTCGCGCGTCACGTCATCGCCTCCGGAGGATAAAATGCCAGTTGTGAGTAATTAATCCTGGTCATGCTAGTGTTCTCAGCGGGAACGACGAAGATGGATCAGAGGTAGACGAAGGGAGGCCTTAATAGCGGTGCGACTAGAACTCTTTTCCGCAAATGCGCCAAAAACGTCTGTCCGTTCCTCTCGCTAGCGATATGAACACATTGCGAACGTCACGACGTCTGGCCGCATCCTGTGATTAATGTCTCGCTTCATTTACTGCGCGATCGGATCGTCGGTATAATTAATTAACCGCCTCGCCGTACTGTTCACTCCCTCGTTCTCTGAGCTAGGTACAATAATATGAACGCTGCGCGTAAACAAAACGGGGGCTCTTATCGTCTTATTGGGTCGACGTGGCTCGGCTTATCAGCGTCATGTTATATCGGTGCCACGATTAATTTCGTTGGCGCGAATCTGATCCGCTCGCGGTGCGATTAATTAGCCGCGCACGTCGAGACATGAAGTAAGGTGCGTCCACAGTATTGTACCGAACATACTTGTGAAAAAGTTTGATGAGAAGCTCGTGTTTAAATTCTTAAGGTTCAGTTTAATAATTATGTGAACATATCTTTAATCTTTTATCTGCAATCTGGGATCTTTTTGGGAAATTTCTTCAAAATAAAAGAGGGGAAGAGAGAGAGAGAGAGAGAGAGAGAGAGAAAGAGAGAGAGAGAGAGTCCGAGTCTTTCTCCTAAAATAATCGAGAAAATTGTTTTGTAATAGAAAAGTAACTCTGAATTTTGCCATATTTTTTAAAAGTTTGGAACAAACTTAGACTGGACAAAATAGGATCCAGATTGGAGACGGAATAAAAATATAATTACAGCTGAAGGATTAATACACACGCGAGATGTATTTCTATGTAAAGCGCGATAATGCTTTTGCTACATGTATGAAAATAAGAATGGAAATAAAATGATAGCCTATCTATATTGCGTAAATACTGAATTTTTAAAATCTTTTCACAGCATATTTATTTGTCTATGCAAGCACGTGAAATTCGCACATTTAATGGAAAGCTGCAAACAAGTTCGTTCGCGTTGTAATCTATTTTCACAAACCACACACTGCTTTTAATAACACAATCTAATTCGCGATAGTAGAATATTACCGTAATCGAGTTGTCAGTATATAAGAGAATATTTCGTTAATGCAAAATTTATTTTAAAGGATTTAAACTCTGAGAGAGAAAGAGAGAGATGAAAAAGTCTACAGAAAATAACGTGAGCAGCGGTGAGAGAGAAGTCTGCGTGTTAACCTCTATTAAAATTTATCTCTCATGCAAGCCCTAAAATGTATTTTCTTCCTTCATACTTTTTCGCAGCTCCATATTTTCAATGCATCGCGTATTTTTCGCATACCAGCGCAACCACGACTTACGCGTTCGGCTCGCTCGACCGCCGTCGACTTCCTCAAGCTTATCGCCGCGAGATCTGGCTTCTTCTGGCCGTAGATATCCCAGAAAATGTGGTTAGCTCCTTTCTTGCCTCATACACCGACGCAATCGCCCTGGCGCGCATCGTATTTCACCCAGTTTATAACAGTAGAGCGCGAAATAACACCCCGCCACGTTACGGTAAGCAGGTCCACGTGTGAAGTAGTTACCCGTAGTCAAGTTTGCCGTCGGATCCGCAGTAGTAAGGGTCAACAGCCCGAACGCGCACCTAACACTTCGAGCCTAATCTGCACGAGAAATCGTGGCATTCATTGTCACGGTTTATTTACATCGATCGGCTACCAGTCGAAGCGAAAACCTTAGATGTAAATTTCGCTCTTTCTTTGCGCCGTGGAACATTACTTTCAGTATTCAGCAAAACCTTCGAATCGCTCCAATTAATTATTATTAAAAATTGCTTAAAAATATAGATATATTTAAAAGTCTAAAATGTCTAGAAAATTTTTCCTTCTTTGAAGTTCACTTTAGCTGTGTTATATATAATAAACAATTGTTTAAAAAAAAATATATATATAAATATAAGAAAAAACCTAAAAGTAGTTACAGCATTCAAACAATACAACTTGAAAATATTCTATTAATTAAGATGATATTTTGAAGTAAAAATAAAAAAATTGATTTATTACAAATCTTTGTAATAACTAATATTACTTGAATAATATTACTTGAATAATCATTCACCATTGCTGCTGTCTGTTTATATATGTTATACTATATATTATGTCATTGTATGTCGTGCAGTCTATTGATGTAACGATAATAACACACTCCTTTTAATTTTGTGTCATCATACAGTCATACGTAATTCATGATTACCAACTGCGAGCAACTGTGATGCTTATTGACATGTTATTTACAATAATGTGTGTACATCAAACATGGTGTTATGTTGTCCGGATTGTAGCAGTCAGAATAAAATCGCAAATTTCACTGACAATAGTAATCTGTCTGTTTGGAGAATTCGTCAAAATGCAGAATGCAGATAAAAGCGCGAGTATTGAAAGGTTAATAATTATTTGCTCATTATTCAGCGCGCTTTTGTGTGAAAATTAATAAGAGGATGCGTAGTTTGTGCAAAACAAGGGAAAGTTATTTCGTGAACCAAAAATTTACTATTCAATCAGCATTACATTTTACCAATCTTTAACACAAAATAAATCATATAAATAAACTTTAAAGCGATTACAATACATGCTATTGCAGTCACTTGCTAGTAATTGTAAATCATTTCAATCTCATCATCTAAATTATTTTTTTTAAATTCTTTGCAACATTTCAATTCTTCATTTCCATATTTTTTTAACTATACTTCTTTTTTAAATAATTTGTCAATAACAAAATATATTTATTGAAAAGAGAATCGTATTATTAATAAATATATCAACAGCAATTAACTGTCACAAAGATTTAATGAAATTCACAATCTATAACATACGACAGAAACGAAAGCGATTTAATTGTTTCATTGTTTAATACATAGGATTATTTATTATACGCGGATTATTTGTTATATGGAAAGAACGATTTTGTCGAAGTGTAGTAAAGTCTGAAGAGTTAGCTAGAAATAGGTTTAAAAATAATTTTGTTTGTATTGTAAATAATTATAGAGAGGATGCTTCTCATTGATAAAATGTTAAAACATTTTAAAGCATTGTTATCAATGTTTAAGCATTTTATATAATTATTTTGAGGGTTCAATAAAACTATTTTCTTTTTTGTACCTAGCTAAATTTTTAGATACTCAAAATCGTTCTTTCTGTGTAGAATTATTCATTTCTGGGTGTTTTTCTTCCAATAAAATTTTTTATTGACTGACGCTCGTATTATTCCTCTAACGCCAAAACAACTTGTAGAATTGCGATCGGTCGGAAATACCCGCGAAAACGAGCTCATTCGACAATCGACGTCCTTAACTTTAACTATTATCTGTACGATGCGGCCACCTCCGAACACAACCGTTTACAATCACTTTAACCGTGGTTATATTCGTGTATTCCTGTCCGGAAGTGGGTAGTCGCATCGCGATAAGGAAAGAAGAGATAATGCGACGGAAGAATACTTTCCGAGACATCCTTTAAGCAGAGATTTCGACGTTTGATTAGCCTTCGATGACAATCGCAATTGAATGAGAATGTTCACGCTATTGTAGTCGTTCCCAGTAATTGTAAATCATTTCAATCTCATCATTAACTCCTTTATTTTTTAAGTTCTTTACAGAATTTTGACCCTTCATTCCCATACTTCTTTCTTATTTACTATGCCATACTGTGACAATTTCTTTTCTCTAATATATTTTTATCTAAATATTAATTAATTTGAATATATAAAGAAAAAATATATTTGCTTTAATCATTATTTATATAGATTTTTTAATTATAAGAAGATAATGTTCACAAAAATGTAGGCACGTAAATTTTTCATTTGGATCAATTTGATCCATGTGTAACAAACTAGGATTAAGATTTTTTTTGACATCATTATTAAATTGACAATCAATTTAATTTGTAATATTACTGTTTCAGTATTATAGAACTGTTCAAAATGGATTCCAATCAGAAAATTATTTCACAACTTGAATTGTATTAAAAAAGTGATATTATACGAGACTACCAAGATGTTTGGAATTATTCAAGAGATTTTATTATACTAGACTGCTGAAGATGGCTTGAATTAAGCCGAAACGTTCGATATTTGTTACACATATATATACTGAGAAATATGTTGATATAATCGCTCCAATTATTGCGAATTTAGGTTCTTAATTGCCCGTTTTTTTATTTATTGTTTAATTCCGTTTTTCCTAGAAAATACAATAGAATCTAGGAAATTATTGAACAATTCCGTTGGAATCCATTCTGAATAATTCCATAATCGTTTCAGTTTGTGGTTGCGTTTGAAATTCGACTATAATCAGTACACAGTACTGATATAATTAAGTACATAGTACTTATATAATTAAAAGATGTATTTAAAATTTACATTGAAATATTATTAGATCCAGTCTCGACCATATTTGGCGCTGTATATTGATACTTTACTTATTTGATGTATTTATACAGTAGTTTAGCGAAACTTATTCATTTTTTTTAATAATCAGACATCGATTTTAATAACTCGATATATCGAGAGAATTGTCGTTTGTTCTTTTCAGATACTTGCGACTTTTGAGATATCCCGCATATACAGGTGACGCATTTAATATATCCAACAAATACCTGGCGCTATCGATGCGCAATAAAATATCCACCGTCGCGCAATAAAATATCCGCCGAAATATTGAAAGTCGTGCCGCATGTAAAGCGACGGGAGAGAGGTTGTATCGAATAATACGGCGAATTTCTCTCAGAACGGTTTCATTTTAAACGATGACTCGTCGCCCGTCCGGATTTGGAATTTCGGATTTTCCGATGGAAAAAGCGACGGGGCGAAAGATGAAGAAAGAAGAGAAGCGAGACGTGGACGACGGTCATCGACATGGAAAGAAAAGCGACCCTTCCCTTTGCGACTTTCGTTTGCGAAACAGGTCCACGAGACGTTCCCCGGGGAAAAGGCAGCTGGACGAACGTTATTAATACTTTTCGTGTGTGATCCGTCAACAAGTTCCCTCAACGGTGTCGAGTAACAAAAAGCTCAGGGGGGAGTTCTGTGAAAAGCCAGGTCAGTCACGGTGGCGCGTTATCGAGGGGGATATAAATGTGCAAGTCTATCGATTTCATGTCCGACTTCTCGCGGGGCGCGTTGTCAAACGAAGCGAGTTGCTTCGTAAGCAGAATGAAGGCTCGGCCGTCTCCGCGACCTGTGAAGGGCCGCTGTAAATTACATTTTGACATCATGACGCGGGTATATTGGGACGCGTCAAGTGAGATGCGATGTTACGAAATTGGAAGCTGCCAGAAAAGGCCGATAGTCTGCTATTAAAACGTGAAGCTTCGTTTAATTAGCCTCTTAATTGGGCGCTTCTTTCACTCATGATATAACCCGAGCATTTTGTACAAATTTTTAAGCGAACAAAGATTCGTGGGCAATGAGTATATTTATCTATAATATGTCTAACATGTTGAATAACTTCAATTAAATGATCGAGATTAATCGTTTAGCATTTTGACGAAAATGATTTAAAAATTCACTGATCAGAAATTAATTGAATCAATAGAAAATATTCTTCCTCAATCTCCAATTTGTTATCTCTATTAAGAAATATTAGGTGTGAGAAAAAGTTCGTGACGTTTTTTCCGTTAAATGTAACTATTATAATCTAATATTATATTACTGATCGTTGACAAAAAAAAGCTAAATATGTATGAACCATAGATTTGAATAACAAGTGAAAGTAATTGTGATTCATAAGCTTAGATTAATGCATTAAATTATTGAATTGACATGTATGCATAATTATATGTATATAATACATTTAAAATCAAAATGTAATAGAGTGTGCATTTATATTATGTTAATCATAAAAATGTTGTATTTCTATACTATTATTAAATACCTTATAGTCTTTTTTTTGCATAGCTTTGCCACGCGCCTTTAGTAAAAAAATGTATAGAGTTATACTTCTAATTAAAACTACGAAAATAGTTTGCGTGCTTGTGTAAAAGTGCCGGTATTTGCCATTTAATTAATGTTAGAGTTGTGAAATTTAATCATACATTCTTTTGTCGAAACTATGCTTCTATCTATATTTTGATAATTACATGCAAAGTGAATTTTTCTATGTGTTTCCGATATTTTTCCTTACTTTTCTCGTAAATAAAATATCCGATTGAGAACGAAGAGAATATCGCTTGGACATGAATGAAAAATAATGTCGAAAACTTATAAGCGGCAATATAAGATAATGGCTATTTTCTGTTCCGTTAAATGTCGAGACTTTTGATTAGTAAAATCTATTTAATTGATTGCATAAATCAATGGAAAGCACAGTATAGTACAGAATAAACAAGTATGCAAGTAAATAAATGCGTGAGGTATCGTAGCGTTTAATTACCACGAAACGAGCCATCTGCTATCATTAATAATTAATTAATTGTCATCATTATATGCAAACGATTAATTGATAATTGCCGGAATAATTTATGTACACGCCACTAATTAGTCTACTCTGCATGCTGTTCATTCCAACTGTCGATAATGCAACTACAATTGTCATTATTATGAAATAACGCCAAGTTATAATAAGTTAATTACATATACTTGCCCTATTCATTTACTTTGCTTAATTTAACATTTCATGCGAGATTAATTTCCCTCTTTATTCATAGATCTATCCTATTTAAAACATGGAATATACATATATATATATATATATATATATATATATATATATATATTATATATT
>Ga0157364_1004037_pt1 | contig 14495 bp, 3 predicted proteins | sample AttsexASBM2_FD_111476 | JGI IMG/M metagenome (GOLD analysis project Ga0157364, IMG submission 111476) | Fungus gardens microbial communities from leaf cutter ant in Ribeirão Preto, State of São Paulo, Brazil - Atta sexdens ASBM2 | ecosystem: Host-associated > Fungi > Mycelium > Unclassified ... | reverse complement strand
GTGTGTGTGTGTGTGTGTGTGTGTGTAGTAGACTCACCTACAATAGTGATGAGTATGAGAAGACAGAGCACGATAGCTCTCAAGATGATTGGTACATCGAAGAAGACTGGATTTTCCACAGTTGCGTTTGCGGCTTGATCGACGTGAGCCTCCATCGCGGTAAAGTGTATTTTCCGTCTTCAGTGTTCGCTATTTATCATCTGATTAAATAATGTATCATAGTCTGTCTTCGTTAGAGTGGATCCGAAGCTTTTTTCATCGTTTTTGATAGATGCAGAGTCAATACCTGGCTGATAAACGCCGGTTACTCCTCTCATACACTTCCATCTCTATTTCAGAATTTCTCATTGTCCCCATTTTGCGCAATTTTCTGCTCCGAGATTCCATGGACTTTGAGGTGCAGATTTTTTTTGTGGGATGTCAGTCCTTTCGTATGTACGTCTGAAACGGTAACACGGAAAAAGATTTTGTTAAAATTTGTTATTTTCATAGATGATCTTATATTGAAGAAAAATACTTTTACTATTGACAAATGATAAAATCCTTATTGTTATGAAATTTTTTATTAACATTCTGATAATCTCATGAATATTTTTTCTTAAATTCTTTTTATGAATTTTTTAATTAAAAAAAATAATTTTTAAGAGATTATTAATATAAAAAGGTTCAATTGTTTACGATTGCAGTATAGTTGCATTATTTAGTTTTGTATTAAATATAAATTTCAAGAGAATTATACACGCAAGAAGGAAAGAATATGCGAGGTGTCACGTTTATGGTAACCCACGAAACCAATGAAATTGGAACAATCGATCGGCAATTATCAGGATTGTAACGGGTAACTACCACAATTGACTTTGATAATGAATCCACAGTTGCGCGAAAAATAGATGCGTTTACAACAAACGCCAGTCGTGAGATTGCCTTAGGAGGTCGTATACTCTATTAAATTTTCCAATAGTGTCGGAACGTTTCATTAACTTGAATTCACCAGGACCTACTCGCCATTTGGTTTAAACTGATTGAATTTCCAGACGAATAGCGTTCATGTTTGATAGCAACGCCAATACACCGTAACGAGTCACTGTTTTTCCGTTGCGCGATTTTATTATTTCGATGAATTACAAATGCTTTAATGGAATGTGAATTTTCGGTGAAATTAGACTGAGTTTATCTTATTTCTCTAAAATTTTGCTTTAAAGTTTCACGATTTACGTCATAAAAATTTTGATTGTAATTAAAGACTTGTATATATATCGAATTATAATAATAATTTTAATTTTAACATGGAAAGAACGAGTTTGCTAAAGTATTTATAAATGTGATGAAATACAGATCTAAAAATAATTTTGTTGAACCATTAAAATAATTATATATACTTGTTGCTTAAAATTTTTTGTAGCTCATTATATTTGAATTTCCTACATAATTATTTTGATGGCGCAATAAAATCGTTTTCAGATATAACTAAATCTTTAGATATTTCAGCGAAATCATTCTTTCTGTGAAATTTTAGAAAAGAGATAGATCATATTTCTCTGATTTATATCTTAATTTTTAGTTTCCTTTTTTGTAATAATTTATCAAGGCACTTTTTAAAATGTAAAATTTTTCGTGTACGTGAATGTTTCTTGTTGCTATCCTGCAACATTAATCATATATACGGAAATATGTAAAGGGCTAAATATTTCATGAGGGAAGTCAACATTTTTCTTGTGGCAAAGCGAAAAATTTGTCTTATATATAGTGATTGTTGTCACAATGGCTTTTTGCGCGCGCGACCGACTGCCAAGAACTAAAAGTTTTATTCCCACCACATGACGCAAATCCCACGTATTCCCTGCCAGCAACGAAAAAGTGTCCCGCCCCACGGCTCTCTTCCTCATCACCATTTTTCGATGTCCGTCCGACAGGGAGTCGAAAAACAATCGTTCTTCCACGATAGAGAAGTATCTCCCAACTTTCTAACAGTCAGTGTCGCTTGAAGAAAAAGTCCCGGAGGGCGCAAAAGCGTGATGTCTGTTCATGAAAACTTCAAAGGGGGGGCAGGAAAAACGAGTTCTGTACGACTTCTGTACGACTGGAGAATAAAAGCTAATCAAACGGACTTTTGTAGACGCCGTGTTGCGTTTTTAACTAACCAATGGAACCAAATATCGATTGTGTGAATATCGATTTGTTGTTAACAAGAACTTCGTAAATCGTATTTGATATCGATCATTGATTATTCCCAGCTTAAAGGAAAGCGTTCATTTTCTTTTATAGTTTGTCAATCATCACTGTAAACAATGGGTATTCTAGTATCGTTAAAAGCAACATTTTATTGATAATTATAAACAAATAAAAAATAAAAATATTCTATTCAAAATAAAGTATTAAATGCGTGAATATGTTATATATTTTAATATAATGATTTTTCGATTCTTTATCCCACATAATGTTGTCCGAATGTGGGTTTTATCACTTTACAAGCATACAAAAATTAAGTGTTTCTTAATAATAAAATATATATTTTAGCGTGTTTAGAAAATATTTATAAGATAATCTAATATATCTATTTAAAAAAAGGAAACGTTAGAAACTTTATTTAACCAGGTTAAATAAAAGTATCTTTTCCAGGTTAAATAAAAGTATTTCAAAGGAGAGAAATGCGTAGGATGTGAATGATCCATCGTGTGTACTAATTCTTTATACTGTTATAAAATTTGATAAATTTTTTATACTGTAATAATGGATACAGTCACAATTTATCGGTAAAACGTGATAAGCGCGTCAGCAAAGTAACTCTTGAAATTTCGTTTACTTGGCGATTCACATCTCAGCAGGATATAAAAATTGTATTTTACAGCCCCTGTAAAATCGTCTTCTCTCACAATGATGCAATCACAATGACGTGAAAATGTCTCTGTAATAGCCGATCGAAGAAAAAACGATTTTGAGTATTACGGGAAATTCGCGCGAAGGAACATTGTTTCGCAATCAAATATTTTATTCATTCAAAGAGAGAGAAAGGAAAATTAATTCGAACTTCAATAATGGAAAATAGACTTTTGTCCTGTTGTATGAAGCAATTTTTATATTTTAATAAAAAAAATCACTGAAATATGAATGGATTTAGAAAATGTAAAAGAAAAATAAATTCTTACTTTATAAAAAGTGTAAACGTAAATTATTATTAAATGCTATTAATATAAAAATATTTATCACATTTAAAAGGAAAACTTGATAAAAGAAAGAATATTTGTCGAGTTTCTGAGAAGTGATTTTTTTTTTAATAAAACTTATCGAAATATACCTATTTGAATTTGTTTTACGCGATCAATTCACTTAATTTACAATTAATAACAGAAAAATGTAAAATAATCTTTATATAATAATTATAAAGACAGCAATAAACGAAATTCTTTCTAGTAAATTGTTATATAATTTTATATAAAACGTTCTATGTTAAGAAGAAGTCACATCTGTAATTAAAAGATTTTTTGAAATTTCTGAAGATGGCTCAATCAAGCAACCAAAACATGTCAAGATTTCGAATTTAAAAGAATAGGTTTGAATATCGAACTCATATAATTATTATTTAGATATATAAAATAATTTTACGCAACAAGTTCTGCGGTTAGCTCTTTAAATCCTGTAACCCTTATTTCATTTTAATTATTATTATTTAGAGCCTTTTATATTATTGTACTAATATAAAATTTTAGTTTTTGACAGTTTTATGGGGCGATTTTTTTTCATATCACTCTATTAATTAGTCGCACGATTTTAAAAACTACAAATCGTGCAAGGAAAATTTGCTCGATGAATTACGATCAGTTGTGTGTTATAGTAGACGTTGTTTGCTTAATAGGCTGAAATTGTGCGAATATTTGTGCCGGTCGTTTGTACTTTGGGACCAAAAGCGGTCGACTAAATCTCGCCGTATTTGAGCCAATTCAAAATTGAAAGTGCAGGCGCACGTAGCAGCCTCTGCGAGAGGCGCGTGTATATACATTTCACAATAGCGGATGCATTTATCACGAGCAGAAAACTGCGCTCTTGGTCGTGCTCGAAACTCCATAAATTCCCCGCCGTTAGTGGAAAATGGAGAAGGGGAAGCATCCAAAGTAGAAGAGGAGGAGGAGGAGGAACGAGGGAGAATCGACACGTCGGAAATCTATTTCTGGGGAAAGAAAAGCCGAGCAAACTGTTACGCGATTAAATCGCGAGCTGCCAGTAGTAGAGATCCTCGAAATTCACGATCGTTTGCTTTCGATTTAAAACGGCCAAATCTCGTCGACAAAGATGTCTCCGTCATGGTTCTTCTTCTCCTGGCTTTCCCTAGGCCAGGAAAAAAACGCGTTAACGAGGGACTGATCTCTCCTCGAAGAAGTAAAAAGGTTTACGTGGCTTTAAAGTTTATGACCAGTCACATAGACAAAAAGTGAGCGATGAGTTTTTTCTGAAACAGTGTTTGTGACAGTTCAAAGGGGTCTTAATATTCAGAATGCATGTGATTTTTTAATAAAATAAAATATGCACAAAGCGAAATAAAATATATCTTTAGGTGCTTGAATTAAAATTTATCGTAACAATTAAGGAAAATATATACATTGAAACAAATATTCTAATATTCTAATGAATATTCTATTTCTCTAAAAATAAACGATAGATATTATTTCTTTTTGATTATGCTAATATAATTATTTGCATTATTTGCATTTGTAATAATTTTATGATTTATTCTTCAGATATGCACATAAAATATATACAATAACCGCGGGATATACATACAATATTTGGCAGGGAATCAAGTTTCGAATAAGTCATAAATTTCTGAATATTACCCGTAAATTTCCGTTGCTCTGTATATACTTTTTTTTTGTGTTTTCTCTTAGAAGATCTGACGCAAAATTAAAAAATAAAACTAGATTTCTTTGTAAAGTGAAGTGCATCTACTATTTACGATGCCATACCGTCGTCCATTATCCAGAGCTCCTACTGCGTTCCATTAGTCCCATGTAACTAACTTCTTCAGCCAAGGATTTCACGCTGAACCGTGCTTATAGGATCAAAAGATTAGGTCCACGCGTTACGCCCGATATATATGAAGTGCGCGACGGGGGCAACTTTAAACTTATCCGCAAATCCGGGAGAAATTTCGTTGTAGCGCCATCGATTTTCGAGTGCTAAAATGGTATAGTTTGACCGATAAAAATAGGCGAGAAAAAACGAAATAATGGAAAAAAAATTGGAAAAATAAATCGAGAAAAAAAGGAAAATAGAATTTACATAGTCAGGATGACCGGATAGTAGTGTGCATTCTGCGCATTATTTCTTCCGTAATTTAAAAAATTTCTCCGTCCTAATATTGAAATATGCCAAAGTATGCGGCTAGAAGATTACGTAAAAAAAAAAAAGAAATTGATTATCTGCAAATTTTATAAATGGTTATATATGGCTTTTAAGCGATAACGAACGTAAGGTTGACAAACCGACAGCGCGAAAAACTCGTAACGACGAATTGCAGCTGTATATTTGATATAGGGATTCAATATTTGGACGCAACTAAATTGTAAGCATACGCAAGTGCGGAAGCGATACGCGTCTAAAAGAGAAATGTTGTCGTTTCAATCAAAACCGACAGACAAGGGTAGATGCATCGTCAACGCGACTGACACTTGTGTACAACGATCCCCAATATTGCTAAATTTCCGCCCATTGACGACCGTTTGTGTTTGATAGCTATATACGCCTAGATAGGCGTTAATCTTGTTATCACCAGTCAACATTCATCCGAGACAAACTTCAATTGTTTCTTTCTACATATTAGTTTTTTGCTGGGGAGGGTTCGGTGATTACATATCAGTATCCTGTCGATACGTTACTAAAATATTATCGGATAATAGCAATAAATATTAATTAATCCATTGATTAAAGATTGAATGTAGATGTACCTTCGTCAATTTTGCTGCATGTATTCAAATTTTATTTCCTGTTTTATTATACTAACAAAATGAGATTTTTGTAGAATAATGAATAATATTTAAGTATCATTAATTTAATTAAAGTATCGATGATACATTTGTTAATTATATATCAGTATATTTGGATTGCACTTGTTATATCAAAGAAATAAAAAATGTCATCAACACTTTCATTAATTTTTAGCTTTTTTGTGCCGTCACATAAAAATAATTCAAAAATTAATTTAATTGTGATATGGAATATTAAAATTTAATAATAAACTGAGCGTATATTTATTTTTAAAATAATTTATAATACACACGCTTAAATTCCTTTTCGTCATTTTTTATTGCATTTTCGATTAATGCCGCTCTGATGCATTATTAAACTCCTATCAATCTCGATTACCATCGCTTGAAAAATTTCAATCGTAGTAATTTACAAGCGAACAATAATGCTAATGTACCTTCCTGTTTGTATTTGCAATCAAATTCGTAATTATGTACGTAACTCGCAAACTACTATTTGTCAATAAATCATAATATTTGTTGACTCATTTACGACGTTGAGTAAACTAGCTCGTGACAAATGACGAAATGAATGTATATTTTTCGCTTCTTGTAAACCAAACATATTACATTTAAAGCACTATTTTTGAAACGAAAAATGATCGTTTTGCACATTGAAAATTTTAAATATCATTCATCTACATTCGAACACTCTTCAATTTATTGAAAATGTCAAATTTTATTTGTTACCTGTTGTAGATTATTGCATTAATCGAAATAATATTGATTACTTTATTTGTAACAAGTAATATAATTGTGACATATAAGTGATGCAAAAAAATTCTTCATTTGTTTGAAATTATATTGGCGTGATTTTGTCAGATTGTTTAAGTGAAGTGACTCGTTTGGACTGCGCCGCATATTAACCGTATAGTCATTTGTTTCCATTTAATCGTACCGTCGCTGTAATTTTGAATTCTTCGATCTCATTGTTGTACGAGTTATGAGATTAAGGGTCGGCAATACACTTAGGCCAGCCATCTTGGATTATGACGTCAGAAGCGATAAAATATATGCGAACGATTCTTGCGATTTACGTTCTATACAAACGATTTTATGTCGAGTAAACCGATACATCATGGTTTCCAGTGAATTGTACGGAAACAAGACATCACACAAAGACATCTCGGAGAATGTAGAATATTTGTTGGGGATTATTACATTATGCTCTTAAAAACTGACGTTTGCTCGTTCACGCGAGAGAATTGCCTTTAGTTTAGAAAATTGATTAATATTCCTGTAGTTTCGAGGCCGAGTGCGATGTAGAAGGCGTTAATGTGTCACAGGGTTGGCAGGTTTCACTTGATAATGTAAAGTGCAGAGTTTTATTCTATATTCACGAAGACTCTCTCCCGTAAAATTAATTAATAACGCGTGAAACAACTTTAGCTTATCCCAACAAATTTTCATGGTCCGTATAAATTTGTATCGATTTTATTCTTGTTAAGGATACTTTTATAACAGTTTTAATGCGAATATATCAGTTCTTAATTATACATATACGCCAGCAATATTATAAAGATTAAAATGAATGATAATTTTCCATATTATGTTTCTTAAATTGTGTAAAAACTGGATAGATTGCTGAAGATATAATTTTTTACAGAAATTAATCATAATCGAAAAAAATGCGTATGTAAATAAGTATAGAAAAATATTTTTTATTTCGAGAAAGATTGTGAAATCTTAACATTTTTATTATAGAAGTATAATTTAAAAGACTTTAATTTGTACACGAACGGGTATTTTTATAGATAATTGCAACGGAAATTGTAAAATGTAGTATGAAATGAACGAATGAAATGCGTTGCATCGCATGAATGTTTAATTCTACGTTGCATTTACTGTAGAAAGTGTTATTTTTTTAGCTATTTTTCAACAAGATAGAATAAATAAATATAATTGTTTTCGCTTTCTACAAAATATGTAATTAAATACATTAAATTTATTCTGAAAATAAATGAAACACATTTAAATTAAACTTCTATTTTATATAGTTAAATATAATTCGTGACTCTAACTTAACAAATTTGAAATATTAAATATTGTATTGAAACAAAAGACATAGGTTTAAAAATTCAAAGGTCCATATTCACATTTTATTTTTATCAAAAAAATGCATTTATTAATAAAAATGGAATATAAATATGAACCAGAATATGATTAACGTTTTTGAATAAATATTTTTTAATGTTTTTGAATGGCTAACACTATTCTTGAGAGAGGGGGGAAGGGGGAGAGGGAGAGAGAGAGAGAGAGAGAGAATTCTTTATATAGAAGTTTCGTAAAAAATACTTATATGCTCTTTTTTAATTATTGAGCTAATACAATAAATTATTAGAATGTTGCTATTATTAGAATGCAATTGTATGTTTAATCTTAGCCGTGGAGGAGAGAAGAGACATTCCAAGATTCTAGTATATTACTGTACTTCGGTACTACACTCCATCGGGAATGATATTCGACATTTGCAATAATGCGGCGCGAGATGTTGGAATTTGCACTGTAAATTTCAAAGGCTCATTTCGATGTTCAAAGGCGTGTCGTCATACATTATTGCAATGGCGAATATGCCGCCCAAGGGAGTGCTGCTGCATCGGTATCGCAATAATGCACGTAGCTACAACTTTCGACATTATTGTAATGTTCCACCTTCGTCTACTTGGCTCACATCCACTTTCTTCGTATTCCCATAAGGAGGCAAACCGTTGATTTTAAATATTAATGTTTATTATGAACATTTATGTAATGTTCCATTGTGAACGTATGCTCTTTTTGCTTTTGTGAATGTATATCTCTAAGGTATTCTACAAGACAAGTTTAGCCAATGCAAGTCTGTGAAATACTTTGAGAACTATGGAAACAACAGCCAAGAAGTGCATGCACTTAGCTTACTGTTAAATTTACTCTGATGTATCTTCACGAATTTATAGAAAATTTTATATAGATTGTCTTGAATGTTACGAAAAAGGAATTTTACAAATTACAATAATGCATTTCTATTTAATTGTAATCCAATCAAAGCTTTAATGAATGTAAAATTTTACGTTAATCTGAACTAAATTAAATATTAAATTGGCTTTTAAAACTTCATTTGTGCGCAATCAGGCATTACTTCGTATAAAATATAATAACTTAATATATAAGTACTCAAAAGAATAAAAAATAACACAATTTTTACAATGTTTAGGATTCAGAGTTCTATCTTATATAACATTCTACTATAACAAAGGCAGAATAGAGGAAAGATGGTCGTAAAACTAGAAACGTCTCGTTAGTGCTCGCCAAAGTTTTATGTACTATGCGTATTTTTCAGGCCTGTGCATTTTCAAGGATATTTTCCTTGAAGCACATATCTGGTGGAATAAGTCCATCGCATAACTTGAGTGGAATTCCTGATTACAAATATCATGAAAGAAATTGGTTGCTACCGAACGACCATTCCGTTCAGATATGAAAATTTTTATTAGAGTTCAGCATATTACGAAAAGAATGGGGCGAAAAGTATTACGAAATATTTCGCGAGCGTTGGAATAAAACATTTACGATTATGATTATGATTCTCGTCTTTTTTTACTTACATATAAACAGTAAAGATTAAATTAAAACAGAATATATTTATTACTTTAGCTTGTACAATTTCTTCTCTTATGTATGCATTTATATTTTATAATTAATGGCTAACTACAATCCGGTAGATAAATATTACTAATTATCTAAATATACATTCCTTTCTTATCTTTTGTATCTTAAATATTGTAATATCTTTCTTAAATAAGATCTTTCTCTTTAAATCAATTTACGGTAATATCACATTTATTAATTATTGCATGATAATCTCATGTAAAACTCTAACATTTTTCCGCTTTTCTTCTAATAATTAATTTTCTATACTTATCCTACACCAAAAGAAAAGATTGGCTGCTGCAGCAAATTAAATGGTAAAATATGAAATTTTAATTGGCTGTAATCAATTAAAAATATTATGCCATTATTCAGTCAATCCTTTCTTTCAGTTTATGCTTGAATCAGTATAGATTAGTATAAGCATAAAATTTCGCGAGTGTGTGCAAAATATTTTTCTGAAATACAGCTCTTTTCAATGAATGCCGATTAAACTTTTCGTCTATTTTATAAATAGGAATATTAACCCGAGAATATTTTAATTATCTCACTTAACACAAGAAATTCATTAGCATTGCATCTTGGATAAGAATAAATGGTACTCCAATGCCACTGACTTTTGCTTTTGTGCTGGATGGTAAAAGGGCTCAATCAGAGCACGGAGATACGGTGAAATTAAACAGCCCGTACTGCGGCAAGTGCTCGGTCGCAAAAGAGTTAAACCGTGCGCATTGCATATACGAGTGCATCTCTATTCATCGTGAGAGCGGCGAATACGAGCGATCGTTACGCGGTCGGTTTCGTGGCACACTTATAATGCGATCGTGAATGCACAAGCGGTTGTACATTCTTTTTTTTTTTAATGATATCTGTTTAGAGAGCTGGCACACAATTAGAGCAGACAAGTAAGATATATATGCCAAGTAAAATATTCCATCGTAATTAAACTCCCGCTTTCTTCCCTTTGACGTGATAATTAACATTATACATTTTGCGGTGGCGACAGTTCCAGTCTCTCTTACACGTACGCGATGCATATAGAATATTAAATCTTCCAACTATGTGGAAACGGCGAGGTGTGCAAACATTTTAGCGAAGAAAATAACGAGAAAAGGAATGACGCAACTCGTATGCGTCGTCACGTGTTCCGGTTTATTTCGAGTAAACGAATTTGTTATATCTTATTCATGGAATACATTAACTCACCGTCAAATTGCAGCTCGTGTCCTCAAATAATGTGCGCGGCGTTTTCATTCCCGTTTGCGTTCGCTTATTTTCAATTCCTCCCTCTAAGTACTCTACTTTAAGAAATGAGTCGCGTGTCGAAGCTTGAGTCAATCGATCACGTCGTGCGAGTTTCTTTCCTTAGTTCTATAAAACTTATGTGATACATTACGTCATACAGTCGGAAAATTATCTATACGCGTGTAACAATTCGTGATGGATTGCTGCGAAGTTGTTAAGTTCCAGACTTATTGTTACACTTTTAGTTTAGTCGCTATTTTATTATTTGATGCATGTTGCCAAAATTAATTTTAATAAATTGACGTCGCGCGCAAAATTTAAGAAACACGATTGCAAAATATATTTACAAGATTATTTAAAAATTTCTGAATATGAAGAATTGCAAAACACCGTGTTCTTTACATATGGAAGCAACAACTGGATCGATCGAAAAATATCGCCTGGTTTCCCTTCGTGTCCATTATAAATTTTGGGAAGGAGAGATGAACACGGTTAAAGATTGATCGACCATATGGATAGGATGTTGCGCGATCGTAAATTCTGCTCTGTTAACTTTGCGTTTAAATCATTCGCGTCAAATACAGCGCCCAACGTTTCTCCGAAAAAGTCTGGCAGATAGATCGAGCAGTTGCATAGGACTCAACCTTGCACGTTACTTTTCATGTACGGATACTTTATCGTTGTGCGATATTTTACATTTTCCATGGTAACAACCGCTCTCACGATCTCTTACAATTGAAATAAACATTCTTCTTCAGCGTGATCATGCATTTGTCTTTTAAAATTATTTTTGCTTGAATAATATACCTTATCAAGTTAGCATGATGCTATTTGATACATTGTATACACGATACAGGCAAATATAATTTTGTAATTAAGACAAGTGTAATATTAAGTGTATTAATTAAGACAGCGTGCCGAAGAATTAGTTTGCAAGAGTTAATTGGATATTTTATAGATACCCGCGGGGCGTTATCGAGAAATTATCGTAGAAAGTCTGTGAAGTAATATTATTACACTTTAGATAACAATTAATTTATTTCGAATGATGCCAATTTTAGTCTCGTATCACACCTGATTTTGCAATGTACGTTTAACAGAGATTGAGTTTAAGCCCGCGTTGATCCTGGGCTTAGTAAAGTCCGCGAGTAGGTTAAAATTAATCTCGTACGTCTATACGATTTGATATATTATACATGCCGCTAATTTAGCTAAGTTTGCGCAAGGCTCCAAACTTTACTGTTAAATCATGTAACTAGACATTTATCGGGACGTACACAAACTAGATTGAAGAAGACAAGTTCTTATTAAATGCATTCAGCACTAAGTTAAATTTAATTAAACTTGAAAATTGTCGTGTGAATCGATTGATGCGTATTATGAATTTTTTTATAGCGTTTAATTTATCTAATATTAATATTATTTCTAAAGCACTATTAACAGTGTCATGATTTACATTTGCAATTCGTTTTTTTATTTATTCTTGAAGCCATTTAGTCAGTAGAATGCAAATCACATATCGTCGAAGCCTTTACATATTTATATATAAATATATTTTTGAATTTTTTATTTATTAGTCATAAAACCATTTTTATGTTTCTCTTCAAAATACATCTATTTCTAATTATATTATCTATATTTAATTACATTGACTATTTTTATCTCTCTTAAAAACTTTTTTTAATTATAAAATTATTTGTATTTTTTTGAAAATACATAATTCTGTGTAAAAGCATACATTATAAGCGAGGCACGAGGTACGTTAGGAATAATTTGAGTCATAAATCGTTGTCCTTGGGAGAAAAAAGAAGGGATTTTTTGCGAAAACGGGTGAATCCTTCGCTTTTAAATCAGGCATAGATATTTGCTAGGGAATTGAAGAGTCCCTTCCCTTCTTCTGAATAATTCCAAATGCTACTGGTTTCAACATTATATTCTAGTATTTGCCCATTTACTTTGTCGTGACCCAAATACCTGTCTTCGTTTTGTTGTAGATTCGATTTGGGAATAGATAGGTATGCATGAAGTTGATGCAAATCATCTTCGAGGGTCAACAGGTACCAGGTCAATTTGGGACAACCGAGAATAATTATGAGCGTTGGCAGTGATTTAGTGCGATGGATGGTGAATCCTATTTCAGGAGGCTGATAAAATCGCTTTTTTACGACAAATAATTGCATAGTGACGAAAACTGTCATCTTATTTTTCCTTTTAAAATTTGCTCGAGTTCCGAACTTATTATACGAATTTCTCTTAATATTAGTTCAAGATAATAGGGCTTGCTCAACGACGAGAAAATATTTTATCTAATTTAACACGATTATATTCCATTATATAATAATATTATGTTTATTATGTTTAATTAAAAATATTATAATACTTTATTTTATATAATTTGTTTCATTTTATATAAGATCTTTTTACTTTATGGAGAAAAGGATTTTACTGACGAATCTAAAAATTTAGCTAGCTAGATACAGATCTGAATATAATTTTTAGACTCATAATTATATGTATGACGTTCAAGCATAATGAGCAACGCAAAAAGTTATGACAGTCCAGCAACCAGTTTGAGCATCCTACATAATTATTTTGATGGTTTAGTAAAATTATTTTCATCTGCATTAAGCTAAATTTTAAAATATTTCAGCAAAATGTTTTATGTTGTCAAATTATAATTTTTTTAAAAATATCTTTTTACATTGGAATACTTTATTTAAAACTACTCAATTTAAGAATACAGTTGGTGTTTTGTATCTGAGCAGCATTCATCATTCTTTGCACGATTATCTTCGCAAAAAGGAATAGAATAGGCGTGCAGTGTACAATGGTAATTAATGCAATTTATTTTGGGATGCACTAATTCAAGCGAATTCTCTCAATTGCGGGACCCGTATTATTCGACCGAACCGTAGAAAATCGATACAATGGGACGTCGCAAAATAAACATTATTTATTGTGTGAAACATTCACGAAGGCTCAGCACAATGGGGATGAAAAATATGTATTTCTTCCTGCGAGGAAGCTGAAAATCTACACGCATATATCCTGTATTCCATTTTGTGATGTGAATGTTACAATATCCAACATAGTGAGCCTCTTAAACCGTACATTGGTATTGTTCTACATTGTTTCTTATCACTTTGACGCGTCTAAAGCGAATCTCGTCGAGTTTAAATCGCTTGCGGACATTGCAAGGTATTGGTGCAATTTCGGGACAGTCGTGTTCGAAGATTATAGAGATGCAGTAGAATACTAGCTACAAGATCCGAATTTCATGTCAGTTATGAAGCATCGCGATTAGAGCAAAGCATCTTTTGTAACGTGCCAATCTAATTGCTACACTTCTTTTTACAAAAACAATAAGAGTCTTACTGGACCGTACATTTGAAAATTTAACAATAATAAATAAAAGTAATGGTCATAACGGTCGAAGCTAGATTTTTAATGCTTAAATAATTCAATCTGAATTACTGTATACACTATTTATAAAAAAATAGGATATTCTTTTTTTATCTTTTTTTCTGAAAGATAAAGTTTTTGAAAATTAAGGCACACAGAATGAAAAGAATAAAAAGAATTAAAAATAGAAGGAAGCAACATTGTTTT
>Ga0157364_1004036_pt1 | contig 14495 bp, 7 predicted proteins | sample AttsexASBM2_FD_111476 | JGI IMG/M metagenome (GOLD analysis project Ga0157364, IMG submission 111476) | Fungus gardens microbial communities from leaf cutter ant in Ribeirão Preto, State of São Paulo, Brazil - Atta sexdens ASBM2 | ecosystem: Host-associated > Fungi > Mycelium > Unclassified ... | reverse complement strand
TGATCCATACGGTTTCTCATGGAAAGATCTGAAAATGATTCTGCCTTCGTGATAGCGCCGCGCCTCATAGCATCGATTATCGTGCACGCGGATAATGAATGAGCGAAGATAGACGCGGGTATTGCACAAACGAACCGTCGATTCAGCGGCAATTAAATGCTGCCGATAACAAGACCGTTGGTTCCGACGACCCGTGTCTCTCGGGAACGCAATGCGATAATTAGCTACCGATACGAATAGATGAATTAAGATTTTATCACTGATGTATGAGTAATCGCTCGCAAAGCTACATGGCGGAAAAAATTCTCCATGAAAACGCATTAGGTGTAAAATATGAGTTGTACGAAAGAAAAAAAAGGATATTGGAAAATTAAATGAACGTTTAGTGTCCGCATGCTTTATCGTTTTTCGCCACATACTTAACGTACGTTATAAGTAGTTAATTCCGCGTATGAGAATAAAACAAGAGATAGAAAGACTTGATAAGAATATATTACAGCAGATGGATCGGGCGTATAGATTGAGTTTCTTTATATTACATGAATTTATAAAGGTATCAATAAATATAGGATATACATGTTTATATGATAATCAGGACAAGATAGTTATCAATTAATTTCACGAGATTGCCAGCAAGTAACACATGCTGATCAGAGATTGAAGCGTATGTAGCAAATAAATGTTTTGTATGAAACAAAGATCACGTTAGGTATTATTTTTTTATTTCTTCTACTTTTTATACGTATTAACCTTTCAATGTATGGGTATTCAGATACTTATATTGAATTTTAACAGTAAAAATGTTTATTTTTGTGCATCAATTATGATGTCTCCAAAGTCCCACTCAATTTTAAACAATAAAAAACAATAAGGAATAGAATGATCCTAACAGTCAAGGCTAGATCTTTAGTGCTTAAATAATTCAATCTGAATTACTATATATGTACATGCATATATAAATAAAAAATAGTTTTGCATAGATTTTATTTCGTTTTCACTTTTACATTTTCAGCGGAAACTTTGTAAAATGGTGATAAAGGTAGTGAAAAGATAGTGAAAAATTATATATTGATAGAAAAGTTACAACAAGTACAAGTAGTACAAGTTTGAAACAGTTGAAGACATTAAAATAAATTTTTTAACAACACGCATTTACTTTCCTTTTATTTCGATCTTAGTTTATTTTAGTTTCTCAAAAAGATCTACGATATTCTTCTGTACAAAATGACATTGGAAATACTGCATATAAATACTATATATATGAATGCGTATATACACAGTAATCGAAATTTTATAATCCCATGATTGGAATATGCAAAACGAATCGAAATCTTTTCAGATGACCATCGTTGGAATTGTAATTCACGGAATCGTCTCTGAAGACTACAAATTAAATGTATTTTCGAGTCATGAGGAGGGTTATCCCCATAAAAGTATTACGCATTCGTTACGGTGCTCAGTCCACGGAATTCCGAGAGCCATAACTATGATAGTTCCCGGTTACCAGTTAAGGCTGTAGTTCAAAATGTTTCTACCAGACGTTCGCCTTTAGCTTCGAAGCGATTTGTAGTTTTACCAGATTAGATGTATGCGGATATAAATAATCTCATTTTGTGATATTACTGTACACGCAACATCTACTTTTAAATAGGATATGATGCATTCTGTTAGTTGATGTATGTTTTCTCTAGCTAACGTATCTAGACCAAAAATTCAAACTTCAAATAAATAATTGAGCAATTTATTCTGAATTATCGAAATATTTGAAATCACACACATACAAACACACATATATACACAAGCATGTTAATGCATGCGTATTTTTTATTATAAATTTTTTATACCAAAATATCATCTGGAAAAGTGCCACTTTAATAAGTTTTTTAAAAGTTTCCGTTGTATCAAGTTTATTATATCAAGCGCGGCAATTTTCTTGTTAAAAATTTGTAAAAATTTGTTTGTTATTATAAATTAATTAATTGTGTAGCCAATTAAATCATTCGTGCCTTATCTTATCGAATATTTAGCTACACAATTTATAATAACATAAAAGTGAACAACCTAATTTTTCGAATACACATTCTAGCATTATATCTGTCGAGATTAAAGCATGCGAAGAATTTATTTTAATATCTGCTGATTATCTATAGGTGATCTCTTTATATTAGATTAGATCGTGGAAAACTATTCTAGCGATGTGTAAAGCTTGACATGAAAATTATTATATCGATTGGTTTTATAATCGTTTCCTCGCGAAATAGCCTAAAATAATTATCGTTCATCGTATCTTATTAGCAGATGATATCGCGTAATATTGGTTTCTGTTTTATAATTTTTTTATGCTCGCGCTGACTCTCGGAATGAAGAAAGTAGTATCAATTAACGTCTTTATCCAATAATCGGAGCGACCCCGTGTATTTTTTATTTTGCGTAATGTTTACCAAGAAATATATGCAACGATCATTTTCGCAATGGCGTTAGCCATTAAGAAATAATCGAATCGAATGATGAGAGAGAGAGAGAGAGAGAGAGAGAGAGGGGGGGGGCGATGAGTCGTGGACAAAGTAGCCGAGGAGTCGCTCCAGGATCAAAGGCCGCCGCCATCGGTCACACCTGCACAACCCGACCGTACAGTCCACTTAAAAAATTTTCACTAACCGACACGAGCGATGTCATGCACATATAAGGTGACTTCTTGTTTTCGGGGGGACAGTCTATCTTATTTGAAAGAATGGTGTTGGCATTCTTACCATCTTAATCATTTTATTACGCTAATTGGAGAAAAGGGTACAACTGTGCTTAAACGCGACCCAAAAATACAGAGTAACACATGTTTCGTTTAATCCATAACATGTCCCGCTTTTCTAATAGCTGATATTTATGTTTAGAGTTAACCGTTAGTCTAAATATCTCAGAATCTTGATATTTGTTGAGAAAACTATGAACATTAATTATTGATTATATTATATCTATAATTTTCTATTAGCATGTTTTTAATTGCGTTTATATTGAAAATATCTGATTAAATTGATGAAGGCATAGTAATTCTAAAAAAACAAAAATGTAATCAGTTCTATATGCGAGCAATATAGAACTGATGACATTTTTGTTGAATTAATATTAAATATACATTGACTGTTTAGGGAATATTCTATTTGCCGATATAGTTATGTTTACAACTGAAATCAATATTACACATAGATAGAAATATTGATAGCTATAACGCGCACACGGAAGAAAATTAATTGCCGATCTACAGACGTCAAGAAAATAATTAAAGAGGAGACTGTCAAGCACTTTGCCACTTTGAAAGAGAGAGCCTTTCGCAAAAGGCGTATTAATTCGATTACATGTACGCACTACAACTCAAGTGCAACGTAATCACATATAAAAAAATGGAAAAAAAACTGTTAAAAAGATGAAAGTTTTATGATCACATAATACAAAAATATGCGTCATTTTTCATACAATAATTGCAATGTTGTATCAATATATTAATTTTAATTTTCTATTAACCTATTAATTTTAATGTTTTCTGTATTAATTGCAATTTTATTCGTGGTAGATTAATTTAATTAATTACATATCTTTCAATCTCATTGCAATTCTCATTTACATCCATCATTCTCTTCGAGCCTATTATTTATAGTTTCTGAAACCAGCGATTCGAGAACACATTGACAAATGAAATCGAAGACAAAGCGAATGAGAATTTTGCACGACAAAAATGTTGAGAACACGACGATGAAACGGTAAACGAAAGGACGGATGGATGGACGGAAGAAGCGTCGAGATATTAGTTTCTGCGGTCGGTTCTCCGCAGAGATTTAATTCGTTTGATGTTCACGATTCGCCGCTTCGGCAGTCTTTTCGCAACTCGCGTCTCCTCTTCCCTCTTCCTCTTCAACTTTCCAAACAGTTTTAAGCCATTGTCGATGCTTCCTTTTCCGAAAAATTTTCTCACCCTTTCATCAATGAACATTCCAGATTCTACAATTTTTTTTCAAAATTCCATATTATCTACGTTTCATTAGAGATGTAAAGTATTATTTACTAAAATATATATTTCTAAAATGCACATTGTACACATAAATCGTTAAATTTTATTAAGATTAGAGAAATTTATTAAGATTTTAAATTGGAATTCTTTTAAAATAATAAGAAAAGGGATTAAAAATCTAAATTTTCTTTAAAGTGATATATAGATACCCACTGGAGAATTGTACAGAAATAAATTCCACATAAAGGGTAGCCGCGCGACCACCTGCCGTGCGTAAACCATATCCGTGTATGACATCTACTAGGGTCACAGATGGCGGCGAAATTCGCTTGATTAATGTGCTGACTTGGCCGAAAATTTGGTTTAATTACGTGAACCGGTATACTTTCATATATCTGTGCTTTATCTTCTTCCGAACATAATTTAACCGCTTTCATAATGAACGCAATAATTAATAACAGATTGATCCTTTTATGACTAAAGTGATATGTAGTCTCTAAAGAGTATACCAATTTTAAAAGGTTATAAGCTCCGTAAACTATATTATGTGAGACATTTTTCGATGCAAAACTCACATTCTCTATAATTTGTAATTTATAGAGGATGCAAAAAAAAACTGTAACAAAAATTTCCGCTATATAATTTCACTAAACTTTTAATTTTTTAATTATACTCTAAATTTATTTATTTTTAAATTTAATCTTTCTAGTCTAGAACTATAACTCGCAACTAGAGTCAACGAAAAAAAGATTTAGCTGAAATATCTAAAGAGATACAGATCCGAAAATAATTTTTTAGGGACCAAAATAATAATGTAGAAAATTTAATGCTGCATAATGCTGCAAAAAGTTTTGATATTTTAAGAACAAGCTTGAGCATTTTACAATTATTTATATAATTATTTTGATAATTCAACAAAATTATTTTCAGATCTATTTAAATTTTAGATATTTCAGTAAAATCATTCTCTTTGTGTACTGATAATCACGAAGAATTTTCTATCTAAACTTCATATCTGAATTAATCACAGCAAATGCAATGACAATAATTCTTCAAAGTGCAATATTTAATTATAAAATGTATAATGTATGTAATATAATATTTTTATTGTCAATTTACAGTTAAACTTTCTATATTAAAATCGTCAAAGAAAATTGTTATTTATTAGAAATTTTCTAATGAATAAATAATCTGTCATAAATGAAAATTATGTATCATGAAAAATATGTTAGAGAAATTTTCGAAACTTGATTTATCGTAGCACGATGGTACAGAGGAAAACAGCCGTAGAAGCAAACAGCACGATGCAAAGCGACATGATATGTCTCGCGAAAGACCAACAAAACCGTTGCGCGGCCATCTTGGTTACGCTCGAGCAAGATTCACTCGAGTAGAATAGTGACGGAGTTAAGAGGCGCGACGATCTTGAAACAGCTTAACTGGCGTCTCGTCGAGTAGATTATTCGACAACAGTTTCTTGTTAAGCTGAATTTTACGGTCAAACTGCAAACGGTCTGTGATGCAACAAAGAAAATCGTTACGCCGTTAACGAGTTCCGGTGTTTCGACACATCCACTTTTCATTGCTCATCCGTTCAATACTCAAGTGTTGACAATTTTGAGATTTATTTACGATCATTTGCGAATTATAGATTTATTATTACATTAAAATCAATATTTTGATATTAGAATTTTTAATTTTCAATTTATTGAAAAATTTTTGCCAATAACGATTTTAATCTGAAAATAATATATCCTAAACTAATCAGTATTACTATCTGTTTGGAAGAATGAAAAAACATAATTGTATACACATTAGATTGATTACACGATGTATTAATTTACCAAGTTAAAGGCTTTAAAGAGTCCACGTAAAAATTCTCGGACAGATAATTTTTGTGAATAAATTATCTTTTATTATGCGAACGAACAGATTCCTAAGGGATCCTTTTCCATAGCGTGCGGAAATTTGGTATCCGCGAGCGGTATATGCTTAACGGGTTTAACGCATTTATTACATTGCGAATTGCAATAATGCTGCCAGACCAGAGGATCCTGGACGAGGATCTAGCGCGAGCATAAATCGCGACAGTGCGAAGCGGCATGCCGAACAACATGTCACCGCGGCGATACCGCTGTCACGTAAAGAAAGATCGAAATAGGTTAACGACCGTGCACAACGCATCGCTTGAATTCTTCCCCGTAAATATATATATATTTGTGACGTAACAGGTTCCCATCATGCTTCTTGCCATTGTGGATAGTCTCTCGGGATATTTGACATCTTTATCGGCGCGCGGGGGTAAGTGGAAAAAAAAAATCAAGTCATTACACTGTCTTGACATGTTTTTAACGGTACTCCTACACTATACATTTTTACAAGTGACACTACCTGCCAGCGGCAACCTTTGTGCCATCATCAAGAGTAATTGAAACATAATTCTGTTACCGGAAAATTTTGTTTCATTAAAGCGCTTCGATACTTTACGTTTATATCATCAGTCTTAGAATTATTCATCAATAAATTCCAATGTTCTAATGTAATTGGTTATTATATTAAAGTAATTATTAAGACTTTTTTTCTCTGATCATTAAGACGAATGAAATATTGGATTGTATAAATATCAGTTATTTTTCTTTAATTAGCATCAGAAACTGAATTATTTAGGTAGCAAGTCTTTAATTTTATTTGTAAATTATTCGATTCCTCTTTAAGATAAAAATTTGAATAATTGATTTATTACTTCGTTTAAAGAAAATTAGTAAATATAATTTAAAAATTTGAAGAATAAAGTTGTTTTTTTAAAAAAACGAAAGTAAATTTCATTCTTTAAATAATATTAGTTTCAAGATACGATAATAGCTAATTCATCGAGATTAATTTATCACATTATTGGTAAAAATATAAATTCGAATATTCAGTATATCTTATAGTATTAAATAAATTTTGCGACAATGGATTATGTAGCACAACACTCTCGGCTCTGGTTGTTTTTGATTCTTGGCGTTCTTGCAATGTACATCGCTGTGCCGCCGCACTGTATACACGCGGTTTATTATTCGCGTGGCAAGAGCAGGTAGACAGCATTGTGTGTCGCATTATCCTTTGACGCTCCAAGCTAGAAAACGGGGCAGGTGCGATTATTTCTGACGAATAGTTGGCGATTATCGATCCGTACTATTAATTAAATCCTATAATTAATGACTTCTAAGTGTGTAGAAACGACGGGATATTTCGGAATCAAGTGGCGTTGAAAAAATTTAATTAAATGAATACTTAATTAATCTTGTATCTTAATACATGTCATCTATCGCGTGTCACTACTATAATATAAAACTAATTCATTTTGCACTTCAAAGTGATTCAAAATTAAAGTCCTCCGTCGTTTGTAATTCGTAATTTGCAAGACAATGTTGAACCTATTATACTTATCCACATATCCTTTCCATTGTATTATTAAAGTATGTGCCGCATGCAGTTAATGTGGGAAATGTACGCAAAATGTCGCGTTATTCTCATATTTTAGTGATCAGTGTGTGATCATAATCGACTGTATTTAAAAAAATAGAGGAACAAGGCAAACCCGAAAGTATTATTTAATCATTTATAATTTAATTGTATTTACATATATCAGCTTTACTTTTATAATATTAAATCTCTGCTAAAGTATTAAATATTTGACCGTCTTGTACATCAAATTATAAAATAAAGGGTAAAACGAGGTAAACCTCTCGACAGGAAATATACCCTATCATAAATATGAAAAAAATGACACTGTCACCAAATTCTGCCTGATTCAAATGAATTTTTGCAGTGGATAAGTGGATAGTACATAGACAAATCATTCCAAATATCATTCTATAGATTAAACATTCTACAAATTAAATATATATATTAAACCCTTTCGGGCATCCGAGAAGAGGTATCTTAAATTAACATTCCGAGTTATTCTGTACTATTATTACAAATTGTCGTATAAGAAATTGCAATCGTTAAAGAAAATCGAAATTGTGGATCGCGCGCGTGTGTGGATTAAATTAGAGAATAAAGACTGGTCTTCTCTCGCTTAGAGATCGGACTGGCGCAGCGCGGTAAAACAAACGGTCGCTCGTGCCACACGTCCGCGTCCCGCGGTATTTCGCTAATAAGTCGTCCGCCCGCTACAAGTGAGCATTCGAAGAATATACGAAGAGACACGCAAAAAGAGGCGGGACTGCGACACCGTGGAGCAATTTGGAAGTGTCTTCCGTCGGTCGACGGTCATTTGTCTCCCGACAGCATCTCCGGGAGTCTCTCTTCTCTCCCTGCCGCTGTCCTTCCCCTGGCTCTCCTTCTTCGTGCTCCTGCCTCGGCTTGCTACCCCGGCTCTTAACCCGAGGGGCTTTGCCCACATGTCAACGATATATTTTCTGCCGGCCCACAAATCGTTTAGCGGGTAATTTTGAAATTGGAACACTTATTTAGTCGTTTAGACCCAAGGGCATAACCGCAGCCCCGAGTTCGAGATTTATCGTTTGATTTTTCGCCGGTTTGTAAGCGCGACCTGCCACTTTCGCTTTCCTGCTCCTTCTTTTCCAACTTGCATCTCTGCACCGAAGAGCGAGCGACAAAGTTACGGCGTCGTTTATCTTGCGTTTTCTTATTACATTATTCGAGAGAAGCGACAGATCGTTAATGTGAGATCGACGAGTCGTCATTTGTAAGAGCGTAACGCGTTCGATTAATTTTTATGAACTCGGATCGAAAACATCAGCGATCCCAAATAAAATTTTAATAAAACTTGAATTAAAATTATAATAATATATAAATAATTAATGTTAATTTTTTATTTAAATTAATAAAGTATTTAAATTAATAAAGTAAATCTAACGCGATATACTTCTGTGTCTACAGATATTCAGATGTTATTTTTTTATTTTATTTGATTATTTCTTCATGTATTACATGTACATAATTTTGAAAAGACAGTCATATTTTAAATTCTTATGTAACATTTCAATCTTTTCTCTTCATAGAATTTTTTAATATCTAGGAAATATAAAAATACATATTTAACATTAGATTCTTCAATTAGAAATTTAACTTAATAAAAATAAAATTAAGATTGCAAGAAATTAATTGATTTTCTTATTTTTTTCTTCAATTCTTTTCCTCAGATTTTTAAATTGTTCGGTATATAATACAGATAAAAAGAAAACTTTTTTAAAAGAGAATTAAAATGGAATACACGTAATGCACTCACTCTCTTCCTTGTTCAGAGAAACCGCATTACCGCATTACCATTAATCGCTTTCGAAGCAATTCAAAACCGTCTCGGTCGAGTTATCGAAGTATAACGGATGCTTTTCGAATCGTCGCTTAACGAAGAAACGAAGTGCAAGAGACTCGTTTCAGCGTAGAGCGTAAAATACGGTAACTCGACTGCCACATAAGGATCCCCTCGGGAATATGGCGTGTCGGCTCACACGCCACGGCTAGGCTCATAAAGACGCGACGACGAAAGAGGAGAGGGACGTAGGGCGTGGAGCGAAAAAAATGCTTAGTGGCTTCTAATTGCAGAAGTGACGACGCCGTGACTAATGACCGGGAGACGACGTCCTTTGTCAGTCGCGACCAGACACTCGTCCTTCCATGAGGTGCGGACACGGGCCGTTTAAAATACCTGGAAGAAAAGTCACTTCCTTCGTTCAGCGACAAATTTTTCTTCTGCTTGTCTCAATTTTTGAGAACTCGCGCCCGATTTTATTTTAGTACGAAGAATGTTTCTCGACGTTTATCACCATGGAAAACAATTTTTATCACTAGAGTATAAAAAAAGATTATCTTCAATTGCAGTGACGGATATATGCAAGTATGAGCTGTTTATTTTAAGAAAGAAAGAAATTTTTCGTATATTTATTTCGTATTTTATTTTTTCAAATAAATAAACAAATTAGATAATATATATATAGTTTGATTTTTAATTTTTTAGTACTTCGGATAAGAAGTTTCAGAAACAATTTAAATAATACTTAATCCATTTAATTACATTACATTGTTAAATATTGAAATTATTTTATCTAGAAGCACAATCTAGAACAATATATATAATATTAGCAATTTATATCGTCTGTCTGTTTAAATTCTATATGAAATAATATACTTTAAATACCTTACAGAAAAGCTAAGCTATAGGTGCAGTTTATACGTGGTTGCATGGCATTAATTTAAATTGAAAATACCAACGTAGTAAAGTTTAATGCAATTTGTGTGGGGCGGCGTTCGCGAGGAATGATTCCGTGAATTTCGAGAACGACGTAACACACGACGTAATGTCGCTTTGAGATGTCTCTTTCGCATCTCTTTAAATAACAGCGGCTTCAAGGATCGTTTGACCGCGGTTCTCTGATCCTATTAACTCAGACTTCTTTCTCAGATTTTCATCTCTCTCGTTATGCATCTCTCTCCTCTCGTCCCTTTCGTACGCGTTACCCCTTTACCGTCTCTCACGTCTATTTCCGGCGTCTCTGGTCCTTTACTCGCTTTTAGCAGCTTTGAAATCGTCGAAAAACAGGCAGTCGATTCACGTGCCGCTGATTAGCGTAATTACGAAAGAAATTCTTTAGCCTGACTGGATTGTCACGCTACCCCTTTTTTTCTTTTCTCGAGACTAACATCCGAGGCCTTCCGCCATTAGCCTCATTACCTTTACAAACACAATGATCCATATTCTCATCGCGCATTTAACGCTGAATGCGATTTCTCAACTTTGAATTCTATCTCGTATAAAGATCGCATAATACAAACGCGCAGTAAAGAAGTTTGTGCAAATCTAATGTAAATCTCGTTAGGGGCAATTACGCACGAGTGTATGTCTGTTGTACTTTAAGGAGTATATTTTCACTTGTACTTTTCAAAACTTATTAACAAATTACCGATTTCATCCTTCAATTTTTCCATATTAAGTATGATTTAATAAACTTAATAAAAAAAAATTATTAATTTATCTTTTTTGAGATGTAACTTTTCATAAATTTGGCGCTTCTTCTTGAAAACTTTTTTTTTTTTAGAAATATCGATTCATATTCGTATGTATTTAATCTCTCTCCTTACTGAAGAATAATTATCCATCATTATTATATACATTTAATTTTTCTAAAGAAGAAATTATTATGATATTTAATTTTTTCAAACAAGGAACTATCATTGTTTTGTCTTTGGAATGATTATACATGCGGTAAGAATATGCACGAAAAATGTTTCGAAAGAGCGCCCAATTTATGAACGATCGCGTGTTCCGAGTACATTCCTTTAGGCGAGTCAGAATTCGGTTAGAGAATGTCGCGGTAAAGTATAGGTAAAGTTATGTTGAGGTGAGTCGGGTAGTGACACGTCCGGTACTTTCGCAATAAACGATAAGCGCTACTTTGATCAGGCGGTTAGGCACGCGCGCTAAGAAATATAAAGTGTCTAGAATCTAATATGTCTAACAGAAATAAGAAGGGAATTAGAGTACGAAACAAAAATAAATACACTGAGAAAAAAATATAATTAAGTTTAATAAATATTTAATTCAATACTGCCAACTAAACATTTACTTACAGTAAGTAAATATTTGTTTCAATAAAAAAAATGATTGTTAAATCAAATTAATATTTCTTGTATCAAATAAATATATATTTATATTTAATAAATATTTAGTTGGCAGTATTCAACTAAATATTTATTAAAATTGACTATATTTTTTTTCAGTGTATTATATAAAATCATATGTAAAATATTGAAGCGTAGCTGTTGAGGCAATTGATGGAAAAAATAGAAGAAGAAACACTAACAGAAAAGCGTTGTTCCGCAGAACAAAAAGATATCATACAACGTTAAGATATATGTCGCTTGATACGTAATCAGTGTCCGTATTCTATTACTCTCGTATTGTACGTGAAATAAATGCGACTTGGGGAACGCGAATAAACTAAAACGTCCCTGATGTGCCATGTACTTTAAGTACATGGCACCTTATACGCGCGCGACGAAGGGTCGCCTTGGTAAATCCACATCAGGGGTGAATAAGTCAGCTCGACTTGTAAGTCCGAGCGAGGAAGACGAAGGAGAGCCAACTGTTCGCGTCTTCATCAACGACACTGAGGTGGGGGACCACCCATCAGGAGCAATATCGTTTCATCAGCCGCTAATATCACCGCTTCGAGTGGTTCAACACCTTATAACGCCAGGTGGGACGTTAGTGGCGCCGCAGGAAGTCCTAATGAAGACAAATCTCACCCAAAATGGCGGCCGAACTTATTTCCTGCTCCGCCTCCTTCTCTCTCCATCTATCCCTCTTCGTTCGTTTCGTCCTCTTTCCATCGCGGTCCCCTTTCTCCTTTGCGAATCAATTTGGCAGTGGTATTTTTACATTTTCCCTCGCATGATTGAGATAAGAAGGGGACATGAATTAAAATGTCGATTTTAGGATTAAAGGATTTTAATTCGTGCTTGTGGATCATATTATTTGTTTCTGTTAACGCGAAGATTCGATTTGAGGAAACTAATGAAATAAAATAAAGCAGGCAAAATAAGGTAGGTGTGAAATTTGAATCTTTAATTAAAAAAAAAATTGATTGTAAACATTTATATCGTCAAAGTATTAGTCTAAATTTTTGTAATCTGCGTATTTGTGCACTTCATCCTGAATTATTAAAAATATCCTGCTATATCGTGTTTTTCACGTTGCAAAATCAAACATTTAATCTCAATTAACTATATTAAGTATGGACAATATAAATAATGATAAAAAAAAATAAATAATGATAAAAAGAAGCCTAATATAATATGATAATAATTCGAAAAATAGACTAGGTGAATAGAAATAATAAATAGAAATGGATAGAGATAAAAATAGATGACTTTTATTTAGACAACAAAGAACACGTTTCATTTTGTGATCTGGTATCATTAGTCGATGCTGGTAGGAAGTTACACAGCAGGAAACTTTTCGTAATCATACTATCATGTGTATTTGCATATGTAAGCAGGATTGTATGCGCGAGTACGATTCGAAGGCGATAGCCGCTGGATCGGCGCTGGTTATCGATCGCACATCCATCGCGTTACGAGCAGTACGGAAATAAACGGCTCAGGTGAAAAATCATAGGTGCCTTCGATCCGAATGAACTATCGCGAATCGACTGTTGGATATATCACAGTTTACGTCATGTATTTGCATGTAAGGCCGATGTAGCGATGAAACACGTCGCGTTACAAAATGATACAGCCAGCAAAACGATACGGCCAAAATAAATCCTTGCAATACAGTGATTTTTTACGAATTCCATTAATTTTTTACAAACTCTTTTAAATCGACAAGACTCGCTGAAGCAAATGCTTTGACATGTATTTTGAACACTTCAAATCTGCTTTTATTTGTAAAATATAAATTTTAGAAATATACTGAAAATGTCATATATATGTTTCTAGTCCTCTCGCGGAGCACACGTGTCCTCCCGGAAGTTTCAATTCCTCTGGGTGTAATATTCAGAACAGAAAGAAACAGAATCTGTAGGGTCGTAAGCGTCGAATATCATACTTGCTGTATAGCGATAGTTTTTTGGAAAAATAATTTCCTTCAATATGTCTTTTTCGAACATTTCGTATAATTAATGTATCTAGCAACTTGTGTGGTGTCTAAAGTCTCTTTTTTCGGACATGTTTATGATATTGTTTGTCAAAGCTTTCTAAAATTATGAGTCATATAAATAAATGGACAATTAGATACAAAAATTTGGACGTAACTCGCGCAATAATGATACAATATTTTTTCTCGCAATTTTTTGATATTAAATATTTAAGAATAGAACACTTCCAAACGGAATGCAATTTATGACAAAAATAAAGATTTTATGCAGAATTTATTATTTATGTAGAATTGATCAATAAAAACACGTGTATGCGTGATAAAATATTAAAATATTTAAATGTAGTTTGCGTAGAGATTCAGACGCAGACAAAATGCTTTGCCAATTCGATTAACTCGCTACAATACCTCGTCTGATAGAAACGTCAGCAGGTAACGCTGGACCACCAACAATGCGGAAGGCCTCGGATGGTGAAAAGAGCGGTATCGCATTGCAAGCGCAGCTGCTATGACTGAACAAACGATAGAACGGACCTTTGAGGGTTAATGGCCATGTATAGAACGAAGATATTTCACAACATTTCTCGCGATGTATTAATTGTAGAAAATAATCAACATTAGACATCGCTTCGAAATGTTTTTAATCGTTTTCTCCTCTTTGCCATTTGTCACTGATGCTTCTCTCGAGCGATATACTTTCCTTTTTTCTCACGAAAAGGCTCAAAGATATCTTAGACAATATTATAATTTAAATTTAATGATAATCTCGTGAGATCTATAGCAACTCTTCTTACGATAAATCAAAGTATAAGGAGTTCGTATAAAGCACAAATGTAGAAAGGGAGGAGGGAGAGAGAGAGAGAGAGAGAGAGAGAGAGAGAGAGA
>Ga0157364_1004035_pt1 | contig 14495 bp, 11 predicted proteins | sample AttsexASBM2_FD_111476 | JGI IMG/M metagenome (GOLD analysis project Ga0157364, IMG submission 111476) | Fungus gardens microbial communities from leaf cutter ant in Ribeirão Preto, State of São Paulo, Brazil - Atta sexdens ASBM2 | ecosystem: Host-associated > Fungi > Mycelium > Unclassified ... | reverse complement strand
TGCGTGCGTGCGTGCGTGTGTGTGTGTGTGTGTGTGTGTGTGTGTGTGTGTGTGCGTGCGTGTGTGAGAGAAAGAGAGGGGAGGAGTAAGTGCACATAAATGCTGGGTCCGAAGGAAGGGGAAACCTGTCACTGGGGTTCGTATTAGAGGGGGAAGTGTGTTTCTTCTCTCTTTCGCACGTTCTCTTTCCAATCCCACTCGTTGTTTTCTCTCTCCCGTTGTCCCACCCGTTGCGGTCTTTCGGGAAAGGGAAAAGACTCGTTTCATGATAAGGAAAACAGAAATGTGTAGATTTCGAAGTTACGTTACGAGCAAATGACATCATGGAAGGGAGAGGCGAAAAGATATTTAAGATTGTGAAGGAAACCCAGAAAGAAACAGAAATTAGAATTGTAATTTTCATTATTCAATTTTTATTTCAATAATTTAATTAATTTATTTGAGGAAAAGCCGTGCCTTCTTATCATATAATTCTTAACTGAATAGAGGCAAGGGGAAAAAAGAAACTGAAAATAATTTTAAAAATTGAGTAATATATATTTAAATATTATAATATATTTAAATATTATATTATACATTTTTTTTACAACATTAATTTATTTCTTACTTTGAAAATAATATTTACAATTTGCGGCGTATACAATTTTATTAATAGCATACATTAATGATTCGCACTCTACGGCTAAAGTTTCATCATAAACCTCACGCAATTTTTTTAACGCATTACACTTATTGTTAATAGAGTTTTGGCGTAATAATTATAAATTGTTGAAATTTTTCATTAACTATATTCTGCATTATCCAGCGACTTGCCATGCTCATTGCAATATTCAAGATCCAGCATAAACAACACGATTTCATAGAAGGTTTCATATATAGAAGTGTCGCGCGATATGAATTTTACTATATTTTTATTTCAATACGATCATGAATCTTCCACGGTGTAACCAGTGGTGTTGATTACACGAATTCTTCGAATGTCCGCACTCTGTTGTATTATTTTTCAACCACGTTATATCGTTTCATACCATGAAAATATAATTGTCTCTCAGTTGTCTCCAATACATACTACTATGTATTCATGCCACAGACCTTTGTAAAATTTGTATAAAATTTTCAGATTTGACGAATATCCATTTCTGTTTGTATAGCTCCGTAAAAATCAGTCCTATCGAAATATCAATTGCTCATCAAAAGTAGAGGTTTCAAGCTTTAAAATTTTTGATGAAGTTCCTCTATCTTGAAGTTTGCCTACTTCTGAACAAATAATTATAAACTCATTTAAAATCGGTATTAAAAAGAATCAAAATTAAAATGCATGGATCTCCGTCAAAAATAATCGCGAAACAGTGTTTGATTAAAGCATAATGCTTCGAATCATATTTCTCTGTAAAAATTTTATTAATAGACATCGGATTTTATATGCAGATATTTATTATTAAAGAAAAAGAGTTTGTAATGTTGTAACAAAATTTGTATTGTTTGCAATATATAACATAGTTATACTGTAATGTATACCAATATGCATTTTCTACAATATGAAGAAATATATGCAAAATAATATACATTATAATACATTACATATGCAAGATATGTTCTTATAAAATATACATTATGCAAAATATGTTATTATAAAAAAATTGTTCTATATTTCTAATATTTATTTATGTTATTCGTTTCTGCATTAAGTACATTTTAGATATGTTTTTATTCTTTTACTTATACATATATTGATGTAATTAGTGCAATTAACACATTTAATTTGAAAATTTATATTTTATAGTTATAATATTACAAAAAATAAAGTTATAAAAGATAATTTAAATTATAATTTTTTAAATAAAATATTTTAAGAACTATAATTTATAATAAATTATTACAAATAGTGTTAATATAAATAGAACCTTGTAGAATTGAAGAATAAACTTTGGTGTGCGTAAAATAAATTTTTTTCTGCAAGTTTTTTAAATTGTACTGTACAACTTAACAGTTTCTACTTAAAATGATTTCTTAATCATTACACTACAATTTTTTTCACTGAAGTGTAACGATTTGAAATGATTTTTTAATGAATTTTTACGTATTTTTACTAAAAATTAGTATCTGTTGTTGCCGCGTCAGTATTAGCATTATCCGAGGTGTGCTACGGAAAGATTACGCGGTCGAATTTACATCTCGTGTACATGCGTGCGTGCGTACGCGCACGTGTGTGTGTGTGTGTGTGTGTGTGTGTGTGTGTGTGTGTATTTACATTTTCGTTAGCCTAAAACTAGTAGATTAATATACAAGATGAGGAAAAAATATGAAAATCCTGAAAAAATATAAGATATTTTAGAAAAATGTTTCAAATAAAAGTTGTATGATTTAAAAAGGTCTATTCAATAGTCTCATCAGTTTGACCCTGGCTGGCGTCTTTGAAGTCAAGTCAAAGTCACCTTGAATTTTTTAAATGTTACACTTTATTTTTTATTGTATATTCTTATAGTCCTTTTCAATACCTTTTCAAACTATAATTTTATTCATTTTGGATCAGCCGTTTCAAAGTTATTGAGTATTTTACAGTAAGAATAATAGACATCCGAAGACAAGGTCGGAATATGATCCAGCCAATTAAGACAAGGTCGGAGAATGAGCCAGCCAACTAAGGCAAGATCGGAGAATGATCTATCTTTAAATTTATAATAAAAATTTATAATAAATTTTCAAAATGTTCACCATTCACAGTTTGACAGTGTGCTAGCCGATTATAAAATCCTAAAACAGCGTTCCTGATATAATCCCTGGGAATGAGCGCAGCTTCATCAAGGACGTAAATCATATATTTTGCGGTTTAGTCGCATAAACTTATTTTTTAGGTAGCTCTATAGAAAATAATGAGAGGTGAGAAGTCTGGCGATTGAGCTGGCACTCAATTGGACCTTTCCTCCCTATCCATCGTTCAACGAAGACTTCGTTTAAATAGTAACGGACATTTCTTCCATAATATGGCGCAGCACCATCCTGTTGGAACCAAGTGTTCTCAATATTTTCATCAACTATGGCCCTTATCGCAGGAACTATTTGATTTCTCAACATATCCTCGTATTGCAGTATTTAAATTCCCTTCAATCCCTATAAAGAATAGATGGACCTATCAAAGTATTATTTAAAATGCCTGCCCATTGTTTACTTTCTGCTGATATTGAGTATGAAATTCCAGTGCCCAATGAGGATTTGTATCCGACCAAAATCTACAATTATGTCGACTGACATTACCGTTAAGTTGAAACATTGCTTCGTCTGAAAAAACAATGTTGTAAACAAAATCAGGTTCTGCATCTATTTTTTTCTATCATTAATTCACAAAACTCTAGACGTCGATCAAAATCGTCTTCATTTAACTCTTGCATTAGATGAATTATATATGGATGGAACTTATTCTGTTTTAATATTTTATACACTGACTTCTGATCTATTTGATGTTCTTGAGCTATAAGTGGATTCTCCATAAAAGATTGCAAAACATTCAATGATTTTTCAAGATTTGTTGCTGTTGTTCTCTTTGTTTTTGTACGATTTTTAACATCATCAATTTCTTCGTCTAATAGTTTTGTGAACCGTAGATTTCGAGATACTTGTATTTTCATTCCGAAATGTTGCATTGAAGGACTGCTTAATATCATTGTATGACCTTAGTTTGTCTCCCCTCTCATCATCAAAAGAGATATTCGTTCAGGTGCAGCATTTTAAAAGCAACTAATAATGAACCGTGAAAACAAGTGAATATGAGAGAGAGTGAATATGATTCGGATAAGAAAAGATTGAATGATCTAAGAGCTTAGGATGATCTAAGAGCTTAGATCATCCTTCGATCTTACCTCAGTTGGTTGGATTATATTTCGACCTTGTCTTCGAGTGTCTATTACTTCTTACTGTAAAATACTCAATAACTTTGAAACGAATGACCCAAAATAAATAAAATTATAATGCTTTGAAAAGGTATTGAGAAGGATTATAAGAATATGCAATAAAAAATAGGATGTTCCATTAAAAAAATTCAAGATGACTTTGACTTGACCTCAATGACGCCAGCCAAGATAAAACTAATAAGACTATTGAATAGACCTTTTTAAATCCTATAACTTTTATTTGAAACATTTTTCTGGAAAACTTATATTTTTCGATTTTTCCATACTTTTTCCTCACCCTCTATATTCAGCGTGACTAAAATCTGATATTGCCATCTCTATTTTGAATAATGTCCTGCAAACGTTTATACCAATATACCTCCATATTGCGAATAATACGCCAAATTTGAGCGTTTTCGCTAATTGTTCCAAATTTTCTAATACGGAGATATATTAGTACAAAATAGAAAGTTAATATGTCCGCTAATATGTACTAGTCTACTAGTTTTAGGATAACGAAAATGCACATGCACGCACGAGATATAAGTTCGACCGCGTAACCTTCCTGTGATACATCTTGGATAATGTTAATATCGGCGGCAACAATAAGTACAAGTTTTTAGAGAAAGACCTGAATTTTTTTTCATTATTTACTTCAAATCGTTACACTTCAGTAAAAAAAATTGTAGCATAATGATTAAGAAATTTATGAAAATATATCATATATTTTGAAATATGCTGGCAATATGAAAGTACTTATCCGTTAATTTTATCTCCAGAGATGTTGAAGTTTGCAAAATAGTCAATAATTAATCTAAAGTAATACATGCTGTAATAAGGAAAGACATAAAATATCAAATTTTCGCAATTTATGGCAATAAACTCTTTACCCTCCCCCCTCCCTCTCTCCTCCCAATTAACCATTTTCCTACATTCCCTTTCTGTAGAAATGTTAATGGCACCATTTTGTTTCTACTACTGTACACTTTCATTTAGATATGCGGCAAATATGCGGCATTTGACATCTAGTAGCTCAAAACGTATCTCAAACGTATCTGTGCGCGAGGATCGCTGTGCTGCGCCGCGCTGACCTCAAAAAGTGTCAAAAATTCAAAATGTTGATGGATTTGCATGAAACTCGATATTTAGTGGTTTTTGAGGTCACTGATTTCAAATCTAACATTAAAAGCAAAAAATTCAAAATAGATGGATTCAAAATAGAAATTTCGGTTTTGTACAGCGAAAGTATAACAAAACTAACATTTGTTTTCTTTTCACTATTTCGTCAACTACTTTTTCAGCTAGCGCTAAATATTCATAGAAAGTTCGATTTGAATTCTCAATGTGCCGAATATTTCAGAACAGTAAGGAAATCGTCATGGAATATACAAATGTCGAAATATTCAAATTATTCTATGAATACTCCTTGTAAATATCACGAAAATCGCGAGTGAGCGAGCAGTATACATCTCCATATACAAGGGGATTCACGTAGAGCAAGCATCCTGAAGGAGTCTAAAATCACACTATCACTTCTTTGTGTTAGACTCTAAAAGCTATAGTATTGTAGACTAATCATAGGCGTAACATAATTTTAAGAATTGTACTTAGCAACATAAAAAAGTTATGAAAAACAATTTTCACATAGATTCAGCTAGTTTTGAAGTTTAGATTTGCTATATTGCGCCAATTAAAATTTCCTGACGACACTATTTATACAGAGGATGGTAAACTAGCATATAAAAGTATACTGTTAGCAACAAATGTTCATAGGCGCAATCATAAAATATAATCAAATATTAGGTAATGGGTACAAATATAAGAATAGCTCCCTTGGTGTCAGATAAAATACAAGTTAGAACGGACTTACCACGCACCAGGAAACTAAACGACAAGAGAAAAGATAAAAGTGTCAGATAAAAATGTTGAAAAAGATATAATACCGTGCGCCATAATCTTAAATGACAAATCAGGTAAAAAAGTCGAAAAAGATGTAATACTACGTACCATGACCTTAAATGACAATAAAATCGATTATGTTCATTGGGACGATCCTAATAAGTACATGGATTTTTGGCCTTATTATAAATTGAAACGGGAATACGCATTTTAGTCGACATAGAAGTGTTGATAAACAACATTTGCGTAAGATCTTTGCGCATTATACCGCGATAAAAATAATGTCTGAGAAGAAAAATCTCAAAAAGTAGCGACTGGTAGAAAAACTATATATTCCATCGAAAAGAAATTGTCCACATAGACGTGTCATAGTTTATGGATACGATGATTTATGGCTGATGTGGTCGAGATACGTCCCTACACACGATTTAACAAAGGTTACTACTATATTCTCACCATTATCGATGTGTTGAGTAACTACACATGAGTCATATCGTTCAAAACCAGGGTGGAAATGAAATGGCTACAGCAATAGCAAAGATAATTCGAGTTGATGGAAGATGTCCGAAAAATTTGCAAACTGATATGGAAAATGAATGGAAAACAAACGTACAAAAATTCTTGAAAAAACACAATATAAATCATTCAACGTATAAATTATTCAACGTATTCTGTAATGAAAGCACCGGTTGTCGAACGGTTCAATCGTGTTGAAAAATGATATGTGGAAACAATTTACGCACAATGGAAATTACAAATGGATTAATTTGTTATCGCGTCTCGTGTCAGAGTATAACATACGAAAACATTGAATTATCGATTCGCGATGTATCAATGTGACTTCCACAATCATCAACAAACTCTTAAACACAGTGTATAGCGTAAAGGCCGACGCACTCCCGCGATTCAAAGTGAGTGATTCGGTACGTGAGCAAGTTCAAGACGATCTTTGAGAAAGATTACACGCTAAATTGAACCATGGAAATGTTTAGAATTGTCATAGAACTAATACCGTGACGCATCTTCTGGAAGAATATTACCTGAAAAAACCAGTCCTTAGAGGATTCTACGATATGAGCTCGCGTCATTAATCCCGATGTAATTAAAAAGGCATTGCGTAAAAAAGGAGACAAGGTTTATGTGAAATGGCTGGCATTTGATAATTTACACAACTCTTGGATACACAAGAATAATGTGTATAAAAATAAAATTTATTACAAATTGTATAATTCTTTTTTCTTATGTAAATATATATATATATATTAAATATACACAAACATATTAAATATACAAACATATTATACATATAAAAACATATTACATATAAAAACGTATTATACACAACATATTATACACCATATACAAATGTGTGTTTTATTAAAAATACATAAATATGAAAAAAAAATAAATTTGTAATAATATTTTATAATGCCCCCATAGCAACATGTCTATAGAATTTGATACAATATATCGTTTATCGTCATATGGACTTAGAGCGATTTTCGTTTCGGATACTGTGTACATCATGCACATCATGCAATTTAGATCTTATGCAAGATTACTGTTGTTTCATTTCGATTTTATTATTCAGACATTGCGTGTAATCATCGAACATTATTAATCTCGCTATAATATTACTTTTGACATCTTTTGCCTTCTTCGTATCCTTCTTCCCATTAACGCGTAATATATTTTCGTTCTGCCCAACGAATTCGATTATGACCGCGCTACGTTTTCGTCTTTCATCAAGCCCGGAATTTTTTTATTAGCGGAATGTTGTAAGTATTGTTGACCATATAATCGTATTGATATTTCATAATATCATATATATCGTCGCATTTGATATGATAAAGACTGCTCGTGATAAAATTCGTATAAACACGTCTTGGATATATCGAGGATGCACATACCCATATATATATTGGTTTGTTGAACTTCACCTCAAGTTTCTGTATTTCTATCACGACCAGGTTCTCGGAAAAAACTTTACGACTGTGAAAATTCGGATCATTGCTTCCGCGCCATACCGTCCATCCCAACGTGTCACGAATCGCACATTCTTCATGGTTTTGCCGAAAATTAGTTCATAAGTTTGTAAATTTTTTTAGAATTTGTTGTTCGCGTGAGTTCAATATAATATTGCGAAGTCACGGAGATTGCGCGAATACAGTGAACTTTTGCGATACGGAGGCCATGGCGAGTACACTGCTGCGATAATATATGATGTAACGCTTTTTATTATACGATGTCGCGAGGAGCTTGTCTTCTCGCTTACCAGGAGGTTTCTCGCGTGTTGGATAAAACGGTAGATCGGAATGTGCATTATGAAGATGTTGCGAATACTCCAAGTTCACTTTGAGAAGGTAATCCATTGGTAAATCTGTCGCAATAGTTGTAACGTCAAAATTGTCTACGTCGTCGACCCATCGAAAATCAGCATACGGCAATGGCTGACACATTATCTAGCCGTACAAATTGTTAACATCAAAATACATCAGGTACGTTGATGATTTCGATGGATCGTACGACTGCATGTACTTGTGATTAACAACTTGCGCATATCTGTTTGAATACCTGAACATTGACTCAAACCATCACGTTAGATAAATAGAACCATGTCGACGACTGTAAGAAGTTCGAAATTGCTGCGAGTATGTTTTAACATTGCGTCCCACATAAAACCTGATAGTATTATATTTTTGTAACATCTTTATTTACATGTTTTTTTTCATATCGCATTTTCATCTAAATATCATTTAATACATCTTTGAAATCTCGCTACATGTCTCTTATCTTAATGAGGACATCGACAACATACAAGTTCCTAAACATTGTGGGACCTATATCTCATGTGCAAATTGCGATTGATAATCGGGGCAACCGCATATTCATACTACCTCATGCTACATGGAAGACGTTCATCGAGAAACAGATATCGAACGATTAATGCAGTCAACAGTCCCATCATCATCACCGATTCTAAATGTGGAACTTATTAAAATATATGATACAAATAATGTGAAATTAACATTAAATGATATGTTTGTACATAAAACCAACAATTGTGCTTTTCTTATTTGAACTTGAGCAATGTGTTGAACATGTATTATATGAATTGAGTCAATACGCACGGTGTTAGTAAGAAATTCGAATATTTTGTGTCATTTTTAAGACAAAATTGTATTAGTAATAAAAACGATGCTGCAAACATTTTGTACAAAATTTATGATGACAATTCTATAATGTGAACTAATAGTCCATGGTTAAGATTATATTGTATATACTACATTATATAATAAATAAATATATGTTAAAAATATATTCTTTTCTTCTAAAATTATTTTATCTCTATGTTCGCCACTTCTTCATATCTTCGTAGTAGTATTGAATTAGTCGATAAGAAAGCGCTCTTGATCATTTTTGTATATTACTAAAAAAAAGTATTACCATAATTAGTGTTACTAGGTTATATTATTAAAATTCATGAAAATATTATCATAATTAGTTATTATTAGTTATTAAGTCGTATCACTAAAAATTCATAAAATATTTATCGTATCTATTATTTAAATCGCGTGCAAGAAGAAAAGATAACCTGGGAGAGAGCACAATGGGAGGAAGAGCACAAATAATAAATATAGGATTGCAATAGATGAAAAAGAGAAAACTGCATTTTACAATGAGTAGGAGAGAGAGGATAATAGATTAAAGAGAGAACGCAACGGGTGAGAGAAAGAAGAAACGGACCCTTCCTCCTCTACCATAGATCCCGGTGACACGTTTCCCCTTTCCCAATGTCTGAGATATTTCTCCCTCCCTGATTCTCCCACACACATACACACGCACATCGTATACGCATTAACACATAATCTGTTCTAATCGGTATAGCTATCCTATTTAATCCCAGTTAATTCATATTTATTTATTTTTATATATATTTACATATTTTAAATATCTCCTCTGCTCAATACGAATGTCATCCTCTCAAATTGTATATGAAAATGCACTGAAGAATAAACAATTAAACCATCTATAGAGAAAAATTTTTTACAAATAAATATAAATAAAATACTTACGGTTGAAAGTATAAATCCACCTCTCCCGATGCCGTAACATCACACGAACCGATTTTAAACCTTATTCTCCCTAATTTATTCATCATTATCAGAAGAATCGCAGGGAGAATCTTCAGATCTAAAATTTGGCGGATAATAGACATGTAGGTTGATAATATGTATCTTCCCCAAGATACAAAATCAACTGTAACACACAAAGTACCTAGAATACACGTATGAATTTCAGATCTTATTTTCATTTTACTAAACATTTTTATTGAAACGTAACCCTGATGCTCTATTTGCTATTTTGAACATCAAATATTAGTGCATGTTAACACATTGCGGAAACCAAGTTCTCAGTTGCGAATCAAACACGAGAGCCATGAACAATTACGGTTAGTCATTTTATACAGTGTTTAAGGAACCGCTTAAGATGGAGCGCTGGTTCTCTTGCGAATTAGGAGCGCTCCGAGCACAGCAAGCGCGAGCGCCAATTCGATGTGACGTAACAGGAGGTACAGCGAATCCGGAACACTCTGCCGACGGTGCTCCCAGACAATTCAAATTGGTGCAGCAGTGATCGCAACCTCGCAAATCTAATAACGTTGATCTTCTTAAAAGATCGTAATGACGACATATTTGGTATTAGAAACATCTAGTCGTTCTTTTCAGAAGATCAGTGCTTAAAACCATGTAAAACCAGTCCCACTTCCCTCCAATCTCGCAATAATATTTGTTATCAGAATCTCATTTCTCTTTACAATTTTGTACATTGCCGATATCGGTTGCTGCGGATAAAAGTGAGTGTACGAGTTTATCGTGTGAAATAAAGTGCTCAGAGAAATAATTCTCCCTTTATTACACTTCCATACCAGCATTCGATCCTCTCTAACGAGTGTGGAATTTGCACACACAGACTGACTTTCCGTAAAAAAAATTCTCACGGATATTTATACGATCATTTCCGGTCAATGACATCAAAAATACAAATGTCAGATTTTATAACAAAAGATATTTAGAGACATTCGGTGATGACATTAATGTAATTTGGTACCACAAATTACAGTGTTAGCAAATTTGCAAGTTTCAATATGACCTTGTCAGCGTAATATAAGAAATTTTTTCAAGGGTACATGTTTCGCAATGACAATGATTAATGTAATATGATACAAATGCGACGTTGCCAAATAATATGATATAATTGAGTTGCCAAATAGTATAACATCAACTAATATATAGCTATTTTGTTCGCATAATTTAAGATTTCTTCTAAAATGATTATCATCAATGTAATTTAATACAATACCTGCAAAAATTCAACATTTACAATTTCATCAAAGTATAGCTGCAGTGTAATTTAAGATTTTTTTTCAAAAATAATGCTCATTAATGTAATTTAATACAAATGCGACGTTGGCAAATAATGTATACCATATAATGTGATATAATTGAGATGCAACGTTACTAAACAGTGCAATAATTGCTAATATACTGCTTTATTAGCATAATGCGAGAATTTTTTCAAAGGCATGAGATATCTGATGTAATTAATAAAAATAACATACATAATGATATAAAAAATAACAAGATTTAGATCGCGTCATTAGTCAATTCGACAGCGCAAGTGACAACATGGAGTGTGATTTGATTGAGCAAGCTACTGCTTAGCCTGCTTAGTACTGTAGACGAGTACAACGCGTGGGAACAACATTGCGATGAGTTTATAGAATCATTGCAGGAATAGAGTCGTATCAAACACAATTATCGATCGGTAATAAACATTTACTGATTGCATGTATCGCGCGGCTTGAGAGTCTGAAGGAATCTGTGCGTGGAAGAATCATACATGTGGGCATCGGGTATGGACTCTATTGACGCGAAATCGAAACGGCGTTCGAAAGCCGTATTCTGACGGACAGTGATAAATTCTAAATATATGGACCCTTATCGATTCCTCGAAGACGCTAGTGAAATTGTGCTCGAGCATGTGCATAGTGTAATGCAATGATATGATTTTATAAAAATAAACTGTTTTCAATGGCGCGAATAAGAGTATCCACCCGGAACTTTGAATTATATTAATGCATTATATTAATGCGATTTGCGCGAATGGTACGTGTCGCGCGTCATCGAGATTACTTTATCATCTGGAAAAGTTTCAGGAACGCGATAGCATTCCATCACGTATACTAAATTTAACGATGAACACAAACAAGCACGATCCTTTGCGCGCGGGATGTCAAATGAACTCCCGCGAAAAATTATATTAAAAAGAGCATACAAACTGCGGACAATGCGTGTTTCGCGTGATCTGTTATCACTGTTCTATATCCGGCTCAAGGAAATGCACATTGAGAATCTTCATATTTGTATTATTCCACAGTATTGACTTTCGCGGGCACTAAATTTCCAATGACATTGAGTCAAATTAAAAAATTCGAAACTTTGAATGTTTCCATCAACATCTATTATACATCAATGAGAAGAAGATTGTGCCGATATGACTCGCCGACCAAAAAAGGAGCAAGCACGTAAATCTCTTGTACATGGAGGATGACAACACAGGACATTTCGCATTAAAAATCTATTCTGTCTTGTGAAATCACAAATTATCAAAAACAAGAACAGAATATATTTCTGCGATAAATATGTGAAAATTCTTTCGTAAAATAATAACAATAACATTAATAATAATACTAATAACAACATAATAATAATTTTAATAATAATAAATGCGCAATTTTTCAAATGCTTACATTACTTCAGCTCGAGTGCTAAATTGGAGATCTACAGCGAGGATTATTGAAAATTAAATGATTGCGCAACTAGGTTGCCAAACGAAGACAGATGGTTGAGTTTCGACAACCACTTCAAGAAGAAGTCCCATTCACTGTCTACTTAGAGTGCGCATTGGAAAAGACGGATGGAAATTCTGAATCAATTATGTACATGTATCAACATCATAACGTTTAATGTTTAGCATCGGATATTACGTACATTGTTTCTATGATACATTATCCAATATCGTTTTTCGCCGCGATAATGACGCGTGGTTCGCGGAAGAAATTAGAAAAATCTAGCGCACAGTGTACAGTTCATAATTTTGGCTAACGTATCCATGGCAGATTTCACGCGAGATGACAAAATTCAACAATGTAACGCACTGCCATTTATACGAGAAACCGTTCGCGCCTGATGATACGCGGGTACGCGATCATTGTCATTTAATCGCGCGATACAAAGATTCTGCCCACTCGAACAACACATTAAAAGGATTAGCGTTGCATATCCATAGTGTTTCACAATTTATCTGATTACGACGCTCGTTTCATCAAAGAAATTGCTAATCGCGTATGAAGGACGCATTGATCTGCTTCCAATAAAAAAGAAAAAATATATTTCAATCTCCAAACACGTTGATAGTACTAAAAACGATAAAAAAAAATTGCGTAAAATTACGAATTATAGATTCATATAGATTTCTCGCTTCAAGTTTGGATAAATTGTCATTTTTTTCTCAGTAAGGATAAATATGCACTATGGATATGCAACGTGAATTTCTCAATTTGTCAGAAAAAAATTTTAATCTTTTGATATGAAAGGGTGTCTTTCGATACGAGTACATTGACTGCATCGAAAAGTTGGAGAAGCTGTGTTTATCGTCTCACGAGTCGTTTTACAGTTCATTAACAAACGACACTGTATCTGAGGACGCTTACGCGCACGTGTGGCAGCAGTTTTCCATTCGAACACTCAGTGAATAACCAGCTGTATATGAAAACAGATGTTTTGTTATTGGCCAACGCTTTCAAAAATTTTCGCGACAGTTGCGCCGCGAATTACGAGATCCTGCATACTATTACACCTTATCGGGCTTCACGCTGGTAATGTTGAAACATACTGGTATAAAATTTGAACTACTCACAGATATCGACATAGTAATGTTTATCGAGCGCAATATACGCGATGGTCTGATCTAGTGTTCAAACAGGTATGCGCGAGACAACAACAAATATGCCATTATACGATTCGAAATCGTTACTGTAAAACCTTGATGTACTGTAATGTCAATGTATGGCTGGGCAATGTGTCAATCATTACTTTACGCCGATTTTCGATGGGCCGATGACGTACAAAATTTCGACCATCGCGTTAGATTCGTCGACAAATTATATTCTCGAGGTGGACATAGACTACCCACCACATCTTCATAATACGCATATTAACTTACCGTTCTGTCCGACACGCGAGAAACCACCCGCAAATGTGATGACAAGCTCCTCGCAACATTATTACGATAAGCAGCGTTACGTCATACATTATTGCAACCTGCAACAGTGTATTCGTCACGGCATTCGTATCGCAAAGGTTCATCATATATTGCAATTCGCGCAATGGCTACGCGATTATATTAAGCTCAACACAAAATTTAGAACATTGGCCAAAAATGATTTTGAAAAAAATTTATACAAACTTATGAATAACACGATATTTGGTCATGGAGATTGCGCGAATATAATAAAACCATGGAGAACATGCACGTGTTAATGTGCGTTTCATCACGCAATGGGAAGGCAGATACGGTGCGAAGGCAATGATCACCAAATCAAATTTCCATAATCGAAGTGTCTTTTCGGAGAATCTGCGTAAG
>Ga0157364_1004034_pt1 | contig 14497 bp, 4 predicted proteins | sample AttsexASBM2_FD_111476 | JGI IMG/M metagenome (GOLD analysis project Ga0157364, IMG submission 111476) | Fungus gardens microbial communities from leaf cutter ant in Ribeirão Preto, State of São Paulo, Brazil - Atta sexdens ASBM2 | ecosystem: Host-associated > Fungi > Mycelium > Unclassified ... | reverse complement strand
ATATATATATATATATATATATATATATATATATATATATATATATATATATATATATATATATAGGAGCGACCGGGGCAAATTGTTACATGGGATAAGTTATTACAAGTAGTCTTTTTAGTTGCTACAGATAATAGCACATTTTTATGAATTTTTATATGTGATTCTTATGATACTCTACAACTTCACTTAGTTTAACCGCCATATTTAAATTTAGAAGACGCTAGGTATTTTCTTTATTAAATTTTCATTATTAAAAGTAATTATTTCATTGTATAAATTGCTTGTATTATTGTATATATAAGTTAGAGATATGTGATCATCCTTTTGTATATTTTATTTATATACATTTGATTATAATAACACATTTTATTTGAATCGATATCTGTACTGGTTTTTGATATGTATTTTTTCGAATTGAAAATGTATGGTTGGGATAAGTTGTTACACTTTCATTGGAGCAGATTGTTACAGTATAACAACTTACTTCATTGAAAACAATTTTCTTTTCTTCTACAGAATAATGCAGACTTCTATAAATAGAGTGCCTTTTTCTCTATGAAGATATGCTGGACAACGCCATATTTGTGTTCACTCCACTTTCACATGTATAAATTACACGGATAATAATGTTAATATTTTCATATAAATTTATATATGATATTCATAGACAGAACGCATACATATGTGAATTGAAACAAAGACAGCTCGGAATCAGATTCATCTCTTTCGAGATCTCTTTCTATCATATTGAGTCAACAGTCTAGTTATAAAAGTCTGTGGAATGGTACAATTTTACAAAAAAAGGACAAACAGAGGATTTGTAAATGTAGAAACGTATGCGATAGCGGCAAAGGAAGTTAAAGATAACCACCCGTCTGTGAGAAAAGCAGCAAATGCATGTAATATTAATTTTATGACTTTCTAACATTAATTTTAATAACTAATAAAAGAAAAAATTTTTGTATAATATATTTTTTAAATTGTATATTATAAAATAAATATTGCCTGTGAAGTATTTTGTGTCTGATTCATTGTAGGGGAGACCGAGGCTGGTAAACTCATTTTTTAGTTTCGAATTTTATAGACAAAAATAAGAGACTTATCGAAAAAATGAATTCTACATCAGTTACTATATATATTTGACTATTTAATAATATTTTAATAATAAAGGGGAAACTTATAACTAATATTTAAAAAAATGCAATTTTCTAATACATTCTATCTGACTTCAACATTCAACTAGCCCCGGGACCAGCATAATTTAACTAAGATTATTAAAATGAAGATTAATATATTTTAAGCTACATCTTTGGCTACATATTAATAAAACTTTTACAAAAATATATTTTAAACACAAACATTCGCTTCGGCAGAACATGTTTCTTTTTGTAAAATTTGTTCGTTTCGTGCAAAAATGTCAAATGAGCCCAGTTTTCGAGATTAGATATGAGGAAACTAAACTTATAACATTTACTGAGGTAAATTTCTTAAAGAAATAAAATTTTGAGTAAATATTGTACTCTAAGAGTCATCACTAAATGAGTCATACAGTTCCATGCTGTGTTTAATCTACTATCCCCATCCGTTCATTTTTTAAAAACATTAATAATTTTAAAATATTGGGTTGTCCAGAAAGTTCGTGCCGATTTTGAAGGAAAATTGAAACACAGAAGATTTAAATTTTAGTATACATTTATTAAATTTAAATCTTTTGCGGCACGAACTTTCCGGACAATAATAACCCAATAATATAATATATATATATATATATATATAGTTTATCTTAATTAATTAAATCATATTTTTTTTATTATGTATCCATTTCCAGTTGAAATTTTGCCTTTAAACGCATTTAACTGGATAATAAAACATTTTTATAGATAAAAAAATTTTTTTACAAATTCTAAAGTATATCCGCTTTGTGGTTTTTATCCTCAAATATCTCAATTTGACAATAAAATACTCTTTATTAGAAATTTAGAAAATAATGAATACATAATAAAAAAAATATACTTCATAATATGTAGTTTATTTCAATTAATTAAATCATTTTTTTGTATGTATCCATTTCATTTTCTAAAGAGTTTTTTATCATCATCAATTGAGGCATTTGATTTGAGTCAAAATCATAAAACGATATTTTAAAACTTTTTAAAAAGATTTTTTCTATCCTTTATAAAAACGGTTTATAATCTAATTAAATGCTACTTTTAAAAGCCCTATAGGAGGTCCGGAAATATTCCAACTGGATCTTCTGAACAAATCCACAATTTGAGAGGAGTAACTTTAAACGCTTGAAACTTTGCTAAAATGAACTCAACATTAGATCATTTTTTCACATTAATCGGACTGTATTTCTTAAAGCATGTATCATAGAGCTAAATGAATGATTGTATCGTGTTCAGTGATCCAAAAAACAGCAGTACTATATTTAAAAATTAATCTTCAGATTAATTTTTGTATCAAATCAAACATGTATTAAAATCGAAACTTTGATTTAAAAATTGTTAACTAGCGATTTCTAAATCTTAATATTTTTTGATAAAAATTTAGAGATTCTTTTGGCATAAAATGAAAGCTTTTGAGCTAAGACGCCGACTAAAAAAAAAATTTTTTTTCTCGTCAGTTAATATACATATATATATATATATATATATATATAAATTGCCAAATGGTAGAGGACTTTTTGATTCGATTTAATCTGTTCTATCTACACAAAAGCGATTGGCAAACACTTTCGTGACATCCTGTATATACATATTCAGGGTGTCTGGACATAATCGCCAAATATTTCATAGGCAGGTTGAGCGAACTAAATTGAGTCGAAAAGTCCTCTACCATTTTGTAAATTTTCTCAATAATTAAGGAAATATTAATCCTTAAAGATAGCCGAATACGTGCGTTCGCCCGGCTTACTACTGCGAAGTGTATGTGCCTACCGATCGCTTGGCGCGCGGGCCAAGCCCCGCGCCGCAAGTCTCCATAACTCGGACGGCGCTTGCCCAGCCAATCCCCAACTCCCAACGCTCGCTCCAAGCGATCGGTAGGCATATACACTTCGCAATAGTAGACCGGGTGAGTGCGCGTATTCGGCTATCTTTAAAGATTAATATCACGTTAACTATTGAGGAAATTTACAAAATGGTAGAGGATTTTTCGAATCAGTTACATCGAATCTGTATACATATATGTATACACTGAGAAAAATGGTCTGGTTGGATTAAATAGTAATTCTGGTGAAAAAAAGACAAATCAGAATTCTCTAAGTCTATTAGAATTCTAGTTGAGATAACTAGAATTCTGATTAATATAATTATTCTGGTAAAAAATAAGAATTTTAGTAGATTTTACCAGAAATATTGTATCAATCAGAATTCCAGGTTATCTCAACTAGAATTCTAATAAATTTAATCAGAAATTTCTGATTCGTCCATTTTCAGCCAAAAAAATTTTTTTCAGTGTAAGACTTTTTTAGGGGAAGATTTTTATCAATTTTAATGTCACAATAAACTGCAATTTTTTTGCACTAATGAATTGTTTTAAATATTTTAAATTAGAACGTCTCTTTCTTGTTTTATATTCTAAATGGAAAAATATTAGGTTTTATGAGAATCAACTTCTATTTTTTTTCCTAAACAAAACACGGTTATTACAAACAAAATCTGAATGAAATATTCATTATTTCAGTGTATATTGTGTTTGTCAGCTAAAAAAACCTTGCACAAAAATTTTCTTTATGTATTAGACACTCTATCAAAGCTCTAACTAACAAAAGTTTCGAAAATTACTTGAAGTCATAACGGAAAAAAAAAAATATTTTATATGTATAACAACAAAAACTTTATTCAGAGTAAAAAATAAAGTTGTATTTTTTTATAATTAAAAATAAAAAATGAATCTCCCAACAGACACACACACATACACACATGCGCGCGTGCGCGCACGCACGCATGCATATAGAGACAATATATATCATATTAATAGAAATCATTTCTGGACAACTGAATGATACATCGACAAATATATCTCTGTGAAGTTAGCACCTCAACTTTAAAAAATCGGCAATTACATTTAATAACAGTATTGCTTGCACCCGCAATAGTTCTACAGTTGATAGGTTTTAAATAGTTCCGTTGATTTAGGCCAAAAATTTAAAAAAATAAAAATATGCGGTGCTAACTTCGCATGGCACCGCGAGATTCGAGAAAGTCAATTTTTTTGACGGAATCTTAAAGTATTCGAAGAGTACTAAAGTTCCTGATCGATTATAACAATAGTTTCGGCCATTAAATATTTTTTAATAAATTTTTAAAATAAGAGCTAGCACCTCAGTTTAAAAAAAATTAATTTTTTTGCGCCATTTTTTGTATTCGAAAAGTTACAAAAGTAAGGTTCCTGACAAGTTTAGTGACATTATCAATCATTTTAATATGTTTAAACAATTTTTAATCTTCGCGCTGACACGTCAAGAGTAAAGTACCTCTAAACAGCCAGTACTATGTGAGATACTTTGTTCTTGCGATAACAGCACACACAGAATAAAAAAAGTGTTTAACTTTATAGTCACGATTCAAAAAAGACACACGATGATTACTCTGGTTTAAAATGATATAGGGACCAAATTTGAAATGTTATCAATATTAATTCAACTATATTAAAAAATTATTACACTATTTAATTTTCCTTTAAGAAAAAGGAACAATAACGTTGTAATGAAAATTTAACTTTAACATTTAAAAAGAATATTAAACGTGATAATGTTTGAGAATTTTTTGCTTAAAAAATTATAACTTTTTATATTCATAATATTTTTGTGTCAGCCTAATTCTTTTGATGATTTCGCTCGGATCATTTCGACCAACAGGGAAGGGTGAACATTTAACGGAGAATACTGATATCGAAACCTATATAAGTCTTCGGAATTATTGTAGTACTGTTAGAAAAAGCCAAAAAATTAGCCAGTACAGATTGCTTAGAGATACTTTACTCTTAACGTGCGGTGCCAGCGCGAGGATTAAAAAATTGTTTAAACACATTGAACGACGAGTACTCCGGTCGAAACCAGCATAAGTCTTCGGAACTATTGTAATACTGTCAGAAAAAGCCGAAAAGTCAGCCAGTACTGTTTAGAGATACTTTATTCTTGACGTGCGGTGCCAGCGCGAGGATTAAAAAATTGTTTAAACATATTAATAAAATGCCCGATAGTGTCACTAAAACTTGTCAAGAACTGTATAACTTTTCGAATACAAAAAAATTAATTTTTTTTTTACTTGAAATGTTAGCTCTTATTTTAAAAATTTATTTAAAAATATTTAATAGTCGAAACTATTGTTATAATCGGTCAAGAACTTTAGTTTACTCTTCGAGTACTTTAAGATTCCGTCAAAAAATTGACTTTCTCGAATCTTGCAGTGCCACGCAAAGTTAGCACCACATATTTTTATTTTTTAAAATTTTTGGTCTAAATCAACGGAACTATTTATAAAACCTATCAAGAATTGTAGAACTATTACGAGTGCAAGCAGTATTGTTATTAAAATTTCCGATTTTTAAAGTTGAGATGTTAACTTCACAGAGACGACAAATATCTGTAAAATTTTCCGATAATAATCCTAAATAAACAATATAAAAAATCTGCAAAATTTCGAAAAATTCCACTTAATAGTAACCAAGACTTTTAAAGTCTTTTTGGAGAATTGCGGTACCTTTAATCGTGAATCTTTTCCGGTTCCAATCGACACCTTGTCCGCCCCACCCACCGATGCTGCAAATTCTGCTATTTCAATTCCCTTCATCTTGCTTTTATTCTGCTTCCACTAAATCACGAATGGTTTGATATCCACCACTAACCGATAACCGCTCAAGATACCAGATGGTTGCCTCTTTCTATCACTTTCTACCAATTCTCCAATCTTCTCTACTTATCTTTTTTCTACTTTAAGGCGCACCTACTAGTTAAATTTCCCTTTTTTCTAGCGTTTTCTATTATATTTCTTGTTATAATTAATTTTATATTAAAAGATAATATTATATATTTATTTTTATTTTAATAAAGAAACAAGACAGATTCTAAAAATAAATTTGATTTTAAGCTATACATTTGATTTGATCATGGATTAAAAATTTTAAGAAATTAGAAGAAATATGGTAAAAATAATAATTAATATTCTGTTTAATTAAATTGAAAATAAATTGATATTAAATATTAATAATAACTATGATTTCCAATAAATACTTTTTATTAAAAGCTAATTTTCATATTCGCATCGATAATAATCTTTAACACGTACACTTTTTAAGAAAAAAATTTAAATAAAAAAAGAGAGCTAGGACTTTACAATGTCTCCTTGTTTTAGTAATTTATCCTTTTTAAAAAGAATACCAATATCCAAACAGTGTTATTTAGATATAGATATAGTATATATATATAGATATGAAACTATAAAACACGAAAGCATTTATTAAAGATGTGAATAAATAATTCTCATTCCTCAGTTCTTTTTGTATACAATTATTTTTATAGATCGCCTTCTAAATTATTTGAGAATGAGAACTTTTTAACAAAATAACTGAAAGAACACCGTGTTTTCTAAGAGTTTTCGCTGAATTTGATTCTAACCTTAAATACTAACCTTAAAATACTAAAATACTTAAAATTAAAATACTAAAATGAAAAAATACTAAATTCAAATTTCAAAATATTAATCTGATTATCGTGAAACCCGGTTTTAGAATATTTTTGCTCAGTTTGATGTGGTCAAAAAATGTCAAATTTCAAAAGAGTAATAACTTTCTGACTAATTAAAGAAGAAGAAGAATCTAATTTCACAGCGTTCATAATTAGAATTTGAATAATCAGAAAGTCGGTTTAGAAATCAAAGAAAGAAAGAGAGAGAGAGAGAGAGAGAGAGAGAGAGAGAGCATTATTTAATTTTATAATCAAACTTGTTATAATTTCTAATTAAAAATTCCCTAAAACTGAATTTTGATAATCAAATTATTTTTTAAAATTCTGTCCGTTATATTGGATCCAATTTAATTTATTTTTACCTCAGATTCGAATAAAGCATTATCAAATTATTCCATAGACCAATTTCGTGAAAATCGAATAGTTTATAAAATAAAGTTTATAAAAGTGGGTGATCTCAAAGTGATTTTAAATCATCCAATTATTGAAACGTTATAACCAAATACATAATTATAACAAATCAGTGATGAAAAATGTGTATACATATACTCTTTTTTATATTATCCGTGCATATAGCATTTATATACATACATATTATATCGACCCATTTCGTACTATTATTTACAATGTAACTATCTATTTCCTAGGTTGCAGATAGTGCTATCTATACAGAATAAAAGAAGAAAGAAAAAGGGACTCTGACGAAACTCATGATCGATGGTTGCCTCCTTCTATTTCTTTCCGCGCATCATATACTCTAACCGTCATCTTCCCTTTTTCTCTCCGACAACGTCACCTTTTTCTCTAGCCATGCGCTACAGCGCTCCTTTCTCCCTTTCCCATCCCTTCTCCGTTGCGTAGCGTCAGACTGACAGCGTCGCGTACGTTGGAAGTAACAGCCGCGTTGTCGTTTGTCACGCGACGTCACGACGCGCCAACGCAGCGTATCAGGGAATGCGACGCGAGACGACGCGAGGCGACGCGACGCATCGTGCGGCGCGATGCCGCGCTCGGTTGATACGACGTACAGCAACGATAAATTCGCGGATTTCAGCACCCGCGAGATTTCATGCGTGTCCAAGCTGTCGGAAGTCTTCTTCATGACGAGTGGGCTATGACCACATTCGAGAAGCGTTGATTCAGAATGAAACTGACGCGTTCTAACTTCTCGAAACATCTGCTCATGTTCATAATAGCAGATGATTCCCAACATGGAAGTCCAATGATCATTATTATCAGTATTATTATCAGTATTACTGATCAGTAGAATAAAAATATATAAAAAAGATCTCTAATTGAGTTAATTGGAAATTTGGTGCAGTACGTCTATTCGAAAATCTGAATGTGAATTCTTGTAGACATTACCAAATGAATATGATTAATTTCAATTTTACATTTTGCTGGATCTTTACAGTTAGAGGATTAGTGGTTGATTCATCGCAAGAGTCTCAAAGTTCCGTCTCTCAAAGTTTATTTTCAATTTCGAAGATGTATTACACGCGAAAAAAGTAAACTCCATCGACTCGCAGGAAAGTACATCGGCGTCCGCGCCGTTTCATTAGATATCATTATAATTGTACGAGGGAGTAATTATTGTTGTCCGCCGCGCGGCAGAAAACGGGTTGGAACAAATGAAAAAAGGCCGTAATAAAAATTAATGTCCCAACGGTGTGCAGTCAGTAAAGGGGTGGAGTCAAAAGCAGTAAAGGGGTTGAAATGGGGATATGTGTGTGTATGTGTGTGTGTGTGTGTGTGTGTGTGTGTGAGAGAGAGAGAGAGAAATGGAGAGAACGCTTGGAATGCCATTTTCACAACACACATTCGATTCGGTCCTTCGGACTGTATAATGAAAAAATTTCAACGTACATTCACATGCGCGTGTGCAACGAATTGAGCGGCGTATATATGTATATCTATGTAACCTAAAAATTTGCACGTAAGCATTTGCGCATTTGAAAAATTAATTCTAAATGTATATCATTCTATTTTTCATCAATTTATAAGTGATTCGAAAAAAAACATCATGTTATCTATCTATATCTTTATTAGATATATTTGCATGGCATGTTATGTAATGTATCACGCGCCTAGAAAACTTATCAAAAATTAATTACACTGAAAAATCGTACTAAATTTTAATAAATTTTATTAAATTATTTGAATAGTGTCAGTTGGATACTTGTTAAATACTGCTTCCTTCAAATATACTGATTTTACTGCTATTAAGCGCGAGAGAATTCTTTCTGAAGCTGAAGATGTCTAGGATTTTTCCGGAGGCTTGCAAAACTTTAATAATTTTTTTATTTTCATTTAATTTTACAACAATAGACCCTAAGTTTGGAGAGGAATTAATCATATTATTATATAAGTTAGAGATTAAAAAACCTATTAAATTAAAACTATTCAATCAAGCAAATTGTATGAGATAATATGATGAGGAAAGAGCCGAAGGAAAAAACTGTAGATTTTCATGTTAGATCAAATGATCTACGCAAGAATCTACATAAAAAGAAGAAATGTTCAAAATAGTACGCAAATAATTTTTGCATATAAATACGAAAGATGAAATGAAAAGGTAATGAAAACTTCAATGTATGAGTGAGAAACTTTTGGACTTTTGCCGCTTGTTGGCAACGCTCGCGAATGCGGATAACGAGTCAGTTCTTTCCGACTTCGTTTGAGTGCGTTGCTCATTAAGCGGAAACGATTACTGGTTCACGATTGCTGATTCCACACGAGAGCGCGAGTGGCTCAGCTAAAACCCGGACTGAGAGCCGACCACTTACAATAATTGCCCGTGCAACTGATTGGCGCGAGCCATCCGTCAATTAGCGATGTGTAATTTTGACCGCACGTTGAGTTTAATCAACTCCGTACGTTAGCCAGTCGACCGGCTTTCGAAATACATATGTTATACTATACCAAAATTTTCATCCCCAGCCCAATCTAGTCACTAATCCCTCTTTTATTGCAACACACGCTAATTATGAAGATCCATTTTTTATTTCATTGCAAATTTCATGTCATATACTATGAAATACCTTAATGGATGGAATCACAGAGAAAGCTACTTGAAAATTTAATATACAAATATGAATGAGCCGGTACAAATAAAAATTAAAAAAAATTAGGATTTGTGCAATGCTTTTGTGCAAAATTGTAGATAGTTTCCTATTCTACTTTTTCGAAATTATTGTTAATTATATATTAATTATATATTGTTAATTATATATTCAATTCTTAAGTAAAATAAAATTCACTCTTGTACTTAATTAAGTATTGATAAAGTATTTATAACTTTTTAATTAGAGAGTTTTAAAAATTTTATTTATTTATATTTGTTCTCTTATTTTATTATTTAATTTATTTTATTATTTAATAATAATAGATATGTCTTAAAAAGAATAAATCATGTATATGTGATTTAATTAACTTTCATTAATTTATCTTTATGTATTTAATAGAATTATAAATTATAAATTATTTCTAAAAATTTCAAAGGTTCTGAAAGAAAAGATTGGTTACTACAACAATTTAGAGTAAAATATTATAGTAAAATATGGCATAGTATTTTTAATCGGCTGCAGTAACCAGTTTTTGATATTATATTTTATTATCTAAATTTTTGCAGCAACCAATCTTTTCTTTTACTGTTCTTACTAAAATGTAATAAAAATGTATAATAAATAAATAAATTTTTTAAATTAAATATAGATTTCTGTATTATTATTATTATTATTATTATTATTATTATTATTATTATTATTATTATTATTATTTGTGACATATCTGCAAGGGAGACAGTGTCTCGATTTTATTTAATGTTTAATTAAAATTTTTTTTATTTATTTACTTTACATTTTTTTATGAATTAGTTTTGTTTCTTTATAGAAATTAACCTTTTATACATTTTCATTTTAAATATTTTAATAAATAATGAAAAAATAATTTCTTTTATTATATAAACTATTGCCTTAATTATTATATCATTCCACACAAATAATACTTTTATAATTAATAATTATATCACTTTAATAATAATTTTTAACTTTATTAATAAAAATAAGTATCTATTTCTCTATTGCATTCATAAATATAATCTTTAGTTTTCAATTTTACATCATAAAACATACTATTTATTTTACTAATTCTATAAAAATTATTTCTTTTCAGCTTTCAATCTGTACCATATAATATCACGTTTATATGATTATATATTATATCCCAAAATACGTTGTTACATACATTTGAATTACAGTATTATGCATCTACAAACCTAATATTACTTGATGGCTAAATTAAAAGGATTAGAGACTATTACAATATATTCTATTTTGTCAACAAATAAATCATTTGTCCGAATTTAATTATCTTTCTCGAGGTAAAAGTGCAATATAATAGTAAAATAAATCTACGCATATATTATATTTCCGTCAGTTGGCAACTGAGATTTATGTTGCGCTTAATGGAATTTTAAGAATTATTAACAATATATTATATGGCTAATGATTGCAAGGAACAGCCATTAAAAATTTTACAACTTTGACGAGCAGAATTTTCCGCTGGAGACGTTAAACACGTGCGCGCACTTCCTTGCTAACATTGTGTTATGCGAAGGGTGGATTTGAAAGTTTTTCATTAATAAAAAATTCGTGCTTCCGGAACTTCAAAAGCTTTTTAATTCTCTCGAGTGTCCCGCCTCGATCCACCCCCGCCATCCACCGGTGCGGATGGCTAAAGTGCTCGGTATTTTGTGAATAAAAAAGAAAAATGTATAGACTGTACAATGTAAAGATAACGACTAAAGTTGCGGCCACATCGTGGTAATGCCGACTTTACGGTAATGTCTTGATTCGCATTATGATCTCAGGTAATAATATAGGATATTTTTTTTTAAATAAACTTGCTATGTTTTCTATTGTCACTTATGTACTAACATAAAGTATATTTACTTTTTTTCTTTGATTCAAAGGGATTAAATTATAAATTTTTTGCGCACAGAGAAAAGCTTCCAATAAAATGCTTATTGTTAATTGAGAATTAAAAAAAATACAAAAAAGTTTTTATAAATGTAATCTTTAAAAATTGTGTGAAAAAAATGACATATAAAAGGTTGCAAAAAAATAATTTTATCAAAAGTTATAAATCATTTTAAAAACGTTATTTTTTAAATTTTATCACGATTTCGCGAAAACTAAACATTTTTTTTATTTCAACAGCACTTTTTTTGTAAGCCGTACTTTCAATTAAACTTCTAACAAAGCAAAATATTTTTTCTTTGGCGACAGCAACACAAAAAATATTTTTTTCTTTAGGGACATCAACACAAAAAATTATATATTTTTTTAAATTGTGATAATTTTTATAGTTATCTTTAAGACGAGTATTTAAAAAAAAAGTCTACTGATATCTATTTTTTTAAGATACGTATTTAAAAAAAGACTTATTGATATAGATGTCTTTTTTAGTGTAAAAATCCTATAGACAATTTCTCAAGTTAAATTTGCGTAATCAAGTTTAACACGAAATAATGTAAAAGAAAGTAAAAAAGTGCAGGCATTATATATTATCTAATTTTGATAACTAATTTGTATCTAATTTTAATTTACTGTGACTATCCTGAAAATTCGGGAGTTTATACGAACGTACCGTACAGAAAAGCAATCAGTCAAGATAACTAGGTAGACGATAACTTTAAACAAGATATATCGGTCGTTGGTCGTCGACAACGAAGAAACAGGCTGGCATGAAACGACAGAACAGAAAGGGAGATGAGGGTAGAAAAAGGGAATAGTGAAAAAGTGCAGGAAAAGTTCGCGCCATTCCAGTCCTATTTCCTTTCCATTTGTATTTATGACCTCGTTATTCGCAACTCAGACTTTCCAGCTAAACCATGTCGAAAATTGGCAGAAAGAACGATTATCGGATGTGCATATGCTACGATCGATATCGCCACACATTTTCATGAATTCTTCGTCATTTTCTCGTATTTGAAAACTTTTTGATAAAACTGGTAAAAAACGATGTGTGTATAAATTTTTATACTATAGAATGTTTTTTCGCTGACAGAGTAAGAATACAAAAATATAAAATATAAAATATAAAATATAAATAATCTTTAATGGTTGTTTTTCTATAAAAAGACTCAATAATTTTTCAATGTAATCAAAATCTTTCGAGCTTAAAAGATCTTCTCGATACGGAAAATATAAACTTTATATAGCTTTTAAACGCGCAAATATCATAATTACTTCGATTACGATGCATCAGTATCAAATGTTAATGCTAATTCCAGTCCAATCGCCCGGTGGAATTTAATCGCATAACTTTGATCGATACAGCAACATGCAACGTGCTGTTTTGCGGAACAATTTCCCAACTAAGTGATTACAGAGAAGTTAGGATCCTGGCTATTCAATTATACAGATTACTTATATGTAGAAATTGCTTCGCTACTCGTCACGATGCAGCCTTCAAAGTGACGCTGATCAGGCTTCAAAGTGAAGTTGATCAAAGACCAGGATCAATTTATTATACGAGCGCGACGCGACTACTTACGACTTCACGGATTGATCTGATCCTTTAGTAAAAACCTTCAATAGATATACTCTAATATTTCACGTTATAAAAATCCAGATTACGCGTGTATTATTATTATTATTATTCTTATTATTATTATTATTATATGTATATTATCCAAAAATAAAATCTAGGAAAGTATTTCGACTCTTGTGGTTTCCTAAAATTCCAAATTAATATAAATTATTAGGTCGAAACATTAAAATTAAGTTAAGTTATTTTTAACTTGTTCTATCTAAAATATTTCATTTAATCTCTCTTTCTTTCTATTAATAGTCTCTCTTTTAATAATCATAATATTGTAATGAAAAATGTTTAAGTATTTTGTAATCGTTAATACCCAAATCATTAACAAGTCTTAAATTATAGAGTATACAAATATTTTTTTATAAATTAATAATGTTTTTAAGAAACTTGAAGCTAACGCGTTTTCAAGTTTCAAAATTGCAGTTTGAAAATCGGGGTGATGAATCTCCCTAGTTTCTAGAAACCAACTAGGTACCAACACTTTCCAGCAGAGCTTATGCGATTATTATGCGTTGCCTGTGTGCCTTCTTCTTCTTGGTTGGTAGAAGGATAGCAGCGGAAGAGGAAACGCCTCACGCGCGGCGATCAGTATTGCCTCAAATTGAATCCTTCGCTTTCGGGAGCAAACGATCCGCTGGAGAGATGGTGCAATATCTACGGACTCCATACATACATTTTGCAGAATGCGACAGAAAAATTTAGTGCGATTCATTGAATGAAAATATTAAGATTTTAAATATTAAGATTTTTGAAAAACTAAAAGTATTAAAAAAATAATTTAAATATTAAAGAGAAAAAATTTCGAAATTATTATGAAGAAATATAATGTTAAATTTGTAAATTTAATTTAGTTTCTGTACAGAAAATTTATTATCTCGATTTTTAAACTGAATTTTCAAAAAATATTAATTTATTTAAAAAACATACACATGTGTGTGTATAATTTAACTAACCGCAAAAAGATAATTAAGAATAATGAAATATATATAGAAATCTTTTTCCTTAATCAACTAATAAAAATTAAGTACAGTACATAAATGTACATAGTACATAAATGTACTTTATAGATATATATACATATACCTGTGTGTGTGTGTGTGTGTGTGTGTGTGTGTGTGTGTGTGTGTGTGTATGTGTATGGTGAGGAGTACGCGAGGATGTACGTGTGTGGGTATGAGTGTGCTTTGGTCAGCTTGT